>ENA-OQCP01000418-OQCP01000418.1-human-gut-metagenome-genome-assembly--contig:-NODE-418-length-19338-cov-9.436781_pt1 | contig 19338 bp, 28 predicted proteins | sample MGYA00242760_ERZ504583 | MGnify/ENA primary metagenome ERZ504583 (study PRJEB26092, sample SAMD00036308) | human gut metagenome | host: Homo sapiens | study: EMG produced TPA metagenomics assembly of...
GGCTGCATCATCGCGGCGTCTCTGTTTGATACCGAAGATGTGCGCAAGACTGTTGCGCGCCTGACGGCCGAGGCGCGTGAGTCGCGTGGTCGTGTTGATAGAAGCGCTCGATCCGTCGGATATCGAGGGGCTGTTTCGCGCGGGGGCGACCGAGGTCATCGCTGCACACAGTATATGCGGCAACGGGCGCGCGGGCGAGGGAGCGGTTGATTCCGATCGGCGCATGACGATTGAGCCGATGCTTTTGTTGATAGGGAACCCGGGGCGCCTCGCGCTACAAGAGGCCCGCGTGTTGATGATTATGGAAAAGCGGAAGCCGAGCATGGTCGGCGCCCCCGGAACCCCCTTGTATACGATGACGCTGGAGGGCCGGCGCAGCATGCTGGCGACTCCCCGGCAGTAGATATGGGATACGTGCACGGCGTGAATCTGGCGGATGAACTCGACGAAGTTGAGGCCTTGCCGGGTGCGGCGAGTTGTCGCTGATGCAGCATGAGCAGATTGCGCAGAACGAGCCTGCCTCGCAGACCGAACAAGCAGCCATGCCGGCTTGGACGCAGCACGTGGTTGCGGCGGGGGAGACGGGGACGCTGTCACCGACGCCCGCCCCGCCGCCTCCGATGCCGCCGGCAGACGCTACCGCTCCGCCGCATCGAGCTCCAGTCATCTGCGCTATTTCGGGTTCGGGCGGTTGCGGCAAGTCGACGATCGTTGCCGCCATGGCACACACATCGTCGCTGTTGGGCTTGCGTGCCGCCGTGCTCGACCTGGACCTGATGTTTGGAAACCTTTACGACTTGTTAGGCGTCGATGCTCCGCGCGATATGGCGGCACTTATCGAGCCATCGGCGGCGGGCGCGCTCACCGAGCCGGATATCGTAGCCACATCGATGCGCGTGGCGCCGGGCGTTACGCTCTGGGGTCCCGTCGCGGCGCCCGAGCAAGCCGAGCTCATGGCACGTCCGGTGGAGCTACTGCTTGATGTCCTGCGTCGCGAATCCGACGTGGTCTTTATCGATACCTCGGTCTTTTGGGGCGACGCCGTGGCGGCTGCGGTGGCGGCGAGCGACCGTTGCCTGGTCGTTGGCGATGCGGCGGTGTCGTCCGCGGCATCGGCGTCGCGCGTCATTGAACTGGCAAGTCGAGTAGGTGTGCCGCGCACGCGTATGAGCGCCGTGTTCAACCGGTTCGGTGCGCGCGGGGCAGACGAGGACGTCGCTATGCGCTTTGAGATTGCCTGTGCGTTGAGCTCCAAGATTCGTATCGCCGATGGCGGGCAGGATCTCGCCGCGCTCATGGCGTTTGGGCGTGCTGACGAGGCAGTGGGGCAGACCAGCGCTTTTGCGACCAGCGTGCGCGAGGCCACGCGCGAGATGCTCGTGGAACTGGGGTGCGCCGTCGGCCCTTGGAGCGATATGGTCGCCGACCGTGCAATGCGCACCGAACGCCCGCGTATCCGCCTTCCCTGGTCGCACGAGGGTGATCAGCGATGAGCCTGCAAACGAGGATTAAGGCTGCCGGCGCTGCGGCGGCGGCAGCGCCTGTAGATGCGGGGCGTCGCCGCGCCGTGAAACGACGCACCAAGCGCGCCGTGATGGACCGCATGGGTTACGACGAAGTGGCGCGTATCAGCGCCTATATCGACCCGGCACTTGCCCGCTCGGAATTGCGTCCTGCGGTGGAGGCGGCGCTCAATGTTGAGGAGCCGACCGATCTCGCGACGCCCGAGCGCGAGGCCATCATCGACGAGATTTTGGATGACGTGGTGGGCTTGGGGCCGTTGCAGCCGCTCATCGAGGACGACACCGTTACCGAGATCATGATCAACGGCTGCCGCTCGGCTTTCTTTGAACGCGGCGGCGTCTTGTACCCCATCGAGCATGCGTTTGAGGATGATGAGCAGATCCGTGTGCTTATCGACCGCATTATCTCGCCACTTGGCCGCCGTATCGACGAGCGCAGCCCCATCGTCAACGCCCGCCTTAAAACGGGCTATCGCGTCAACGCGGTGATTCCGCCTGTGGCGATTGACGGACCGATTCTCACCATCCGAAAGTTCTCGGACCGTATCTGCTCGCTGGACGAGCTCGTGGGGTTGGGATCGCTGCCGCTTTGGTATGCGCAGCTGCTGTCGTGTGCGGTGTCGCTGCGACAGGACTTGGCGGTTGCGGGAGGCACGGGATCTGGTAAGACCACCCTGCTCAACGCGTTGTCATGTGAGATTTCCACCGGCGAGCGCATCGTGACGATCGAGGACTCTGCCGAGCTCAAGTTTGCGCATCATCCGCACGTGGTGCGCCTAGAGGCGCGCGAGGCTTCAATTGAGGGCGAGGGCGCGGTGACGATCCGCGACCTGGTGACTAATGCCCTGCGCATGCGCCCCGACCGCATCGTGGTGGGCGAGGTGCGCGGTGCCGAGTGCTGCGACATGTTGCAGGCCATGAACACGGGCCACGACGGGTCGCTCACCACGCTTCATGCGGGTTCAGAACAGGAGACCGTGGTGCGTCTGACGTTGCTTGCACGTTATGGCATCGATCTGCCGAGCGAGCTCATCGAGGAGCAGATTGCATGCACTCGACGGTATCGTGATGTCCGAGCGCCACGCCGATGGCAGGCGCTTCGTCTCCTCGTATTCGGGGGTGCGACGCGCCGCATCGGGCGGCGTAGAGCTCGAGCGCTATGTGACGTTCGATGCCGCCGAGCGCACCTGGACGCTTGACCGCGAGCCGCCGTTTATCGCAGAAGGCCTGCGGTCGGGGACGCTCACACAAGAGGAGGTGGACGAATGGAGATCACTGTGCCCCTCGTCGTAGGGGGCTTGGCAGGGCTTTCTGTCGCGACGGCGTGCGGGGCGGAACCTCGTGTGCCGCAGGTACCGCCGGCGGAGCTGGCACGTCAGGCGCTCGAGACGGTGGCAGAGAAGCTGCCGCGTGAGCTGGTGGAAAACGATCTGCTGAAAAAGATCGCCCGTTCGTGGGCATCGCTGGCTCCGGCGCATCGCCTTGGCCTCGTGATCGAAGATGCTTCGGGACGTTTGGCGTTTCTGCTGCTATCGAGCGGTGTCTGCTGCGTTTTACTAACGATGGTGTCGTTATCGCCCCTCGGATTTGCCTTGGGACTTGTTGCTCCGTTTGCCGTTGGTGCCGCCCGGGATGGCTTTGAGAGCCGGCGCGAGCAACACGATGCAGAAGAGGCGATGCCCGAGGCGTTTACCGCACTTTCCATGTCGCTTGCCTCGGGACATTCGCTGGCCCAGGGCATGCGCTTTGTGGGCGCTCATGCGCAAGAGCCAGTGCATACCGAGTTTTTGCGGGTGGCGGCGGCGATCGATTGCGGCATCTCGGCGACCGACGCGCTCGATGACTTGCTCGTACGTATCGACGCCCCCGGTCTTTCGCTTGTGACCTTGGCGCTTAAGGTGTCTCAGCGCACCGGCGCTCCGCTTGCCGACTTACTGTCCGAGGCGTCGAGCATGGTGGGGGAGCGCATTGAGCTCAAGCGCCGCCTGGATGTTAAGACGTCGCAGGCTCGCATGTCTGCGCATATGGTCGCGGCGATGCCGGCGGGCATGTGCGCGGTGTTGGCGCTGCTTTCGGCAGATTTTCGTCGCGGTCTTGCGACGCCTGCCGGCGCGGGCGCTGTGGTGCTGGGTCTTGCCTCAACGCCGTTGCCTGGTGGTTATCCGGCGCATTATGCGGGTGGAGCTATGAGCGCCTCGGTTGCAGTTGCGGCTTGCCTGTGCGCCTGAGTGTATTTGTCGCGACGGGTTTTGATCGGGCGGATGCACGCAAGATCGCAGGGGCCTGCAAGCGCGAGGCGGTGCTGGTCGCTGCCGCGGGTCGCTCGGTGGTCGATGCTCTGACCGCGCGAGTGAAGGGCGCGGTTGGAGCGGGCGGCCCGGCGCGAGTGTCGCTCGGCGAAGTGTCCGAGATGATCGATGTTGTGCGCTTGGGTCTTTCGGCCGGTCTTTCGTTTGATGCGGCGCTTGAGATTTTCTGCGCCAACCGCCGGTCAGTGCTGGCTCTTCGCCTTGAGCGCGCCTGCATGGCGTGGCAGGTGGGCGTGGGCACGCGTGAGGACGAGTTGTTGGCCGCCGCGCGCGACCTGGACGTGCGAGCGCTCGAGACCTTTGCCATCACGGTGGGGCAGGCGCTCGCCCTGGGTGCCCCACTTGCCGAGACGCTGGCCGCTCAAAGTCGCGAGATCCGTGCGGCTCATCGCGCCGCGGTCGAGCGCGAGATCGAGCGTGCGCCCGTCAAGCTGTTGATTCCCACCGGCACGCTCATCTTGCCGGCGTTGCTTCTGTCCATATTGGGCCCGCTGCTGGGAGCAGGCGGGATGATGTAGGGAGGAATACATGAACACGATGGTCGAAGTTGCTGACAAGGCTTGGAGCTGGGCTTTTTGCCGGGCGATTCACACTCGCCAGCATGCCAAGGAGCTGTTGCAGGAGGAGAGCGCGCAGGGTACCACCGAGTACGCCATTTTAGTGGGCGTACTTGTGGTGATCGCGATTATTGCCATCGTTGCATTTAAAGGCAAGGTTAAAGAGCTATGGGATGCGATCAGCGAGGGCATCAACAGCCTGTAGAGGGCGAGCGCCCCATCGGGGTGCTGCTGGTGTTTGCTTGCCTGACCGTGGCGATAGCGGCGGTGCTTTGGGGGCTTAACGCCGCGCGGCAGCAGCGTCCTGGGACCGCCTCCGATTTGGGCTCAGATTCGGCGGTGGCGTCTCAAAAAGATGAGATGCGAGATGCGGACGATTCGGATGTCGCTGTCACGGCGCAAACCTTTCTGCGGACGCTCGACAAGCGGTCTGGCACTGCGACGGATTCGCCTGAGGGCAACGCGATTGCGGTCCGGCTTGCATGGTCCGAGGACCGACCGATGACCGAAGCGGCGGCGGATATGCTGCGTGCCTATCGCGAGGTACCCACGGCGCAACTTGCTCTGAGCGGCTATCTCGACATCAAGGGAAACGTGTGGGGCGCCATCGTGCGCGACGGACGCGGCTGGGTCGATATGGTGACAATTGCCGCGGATGCTGGCGATGCTTCGTGTCGTCTGCGCGCCGTGCGCCTGAGCCCGCAGGCAACGGACTCAAAGGAGGGATCGTGAAATGCATGATGTCCTGCGTGAGGAATCTGCCCAGGCGACGGTCGAATACGCCATCGTCACGGTGGCGCTGTTATCGATCGTGCTGGCGATCGCGGGACTTTGGCGTGCCGGCACCGATGGGCGCTTGGCGGCGCTGGTTGAGCGGGCGGCATCTCATGGCGTTGCCTCGACGTCGGTTATCGACGCCGCTGCGGCCGCTAAGGACATCGCGTTGTATTGATGCCGCGCGCGAGGACCGGGCGCAGTCTACGGTCGAGGCCGCTTTTTTGCTGCCGACGTTTCTGACACTCATCCTTCTCGCGCTGCAACCGGTGTGCCTGCTCTATACGCGCGCGGTCATGGAGTCTGCCGCCGCCGAGACCGCGCGGCTCATGACCACGACGACGGCGGAGGACGACGATCTTAAGGAGTTCGCCCGCCGCCGACTTGCCGCAGTGCCCAACGTTTCGATCTTTCATGCCGGCGGGCCGTTGTCGTGGGATATCGAGCTTGGCCGGGCCGGTGCGGGTGGCGTCTCGTCCGTGTCCGTTTCCGGCGAGGTCAAGCCGTTGCCTGTGATCGGTGCGTTTGCGCAGGCTATGGGTGGTACCGCCGAGGGCGGCTACGTTGAGCTCAAGGTCGATGTCTCGTATCAATCGCGTCCCGAATGGCTGGAGGGAGATTATGATTCGTGGATTGCTGCATGGGATTAAGCGTTTCTGGTCTAGACGCGTTTTGACGCACCGTCCGAGCTGCCATCGCAAGCGAGGCGGCTTTATGGGTCGAGCCGGTGTCGATCTGTTTATCGAAGACGGCGCCTATACCACGCTTTCTTCTGCCGTGGTCATCCTAGTGGTGCTCACATTGTTGTTTTCGTCGACCGCGGCGATATGGAGCATGTCGCGTGCCGGGGATACCCAGGTGGCGGCTGATAGTGGCGCGCTGGCGGGTGCCAACGTAGTGTCGTCCTATCACACGGCTGCCACGGTGGTTGATGCGAGCATCTTGAGTCTGGGGCTGGCGGGGTTTGCCACGATCGGGACGGGCCTGGTCGCCATCCTCATCCCGGGTGCCGAGCCGGTTGCCGGCAATATGGTCGACACCGGGATCGAGATCATTAAAACGCGCAACAAGTTTGCCAAAAGCGCATCGGAAGGCTTACAGAAAATCGAGACGGCCCTGCCGTATCTGATCGCCGCGCGTGCCACGCAGGCGGTGTCGGCGCAGGATACCGATAGTGTGACCTATACCGGTACGGCGCTTGCCGTGCCCAGGACATCCGAGTCTGACTTCGCTGCGCTCAAAGGGTCAGAGATCTCGACCGATACCATTAAAGACACATCAGATGATTTAGAGGGTGCGGCCGAGGAGCTGCGGAAGGCTTCTGAGGACACGGCGAAGGCTAAAGAGCGTGCTTGGCTGGCGGATTGTGGTGGGTCTGACAAGGGCTCGGTCGGCAGCTGTTCTTGCATGTGGGAGCGTGCGAAAAGCCTAACGGATCTCTCCGGTGTTCAAAATCCGCATTACTCATCGAGCGTTACGTGGGAGCCCCAAGTTGCCCTTGATCGCGCGAAGGACTACTACCATTGGCGTCTGACAAATGAGAAGCCCCACGGCTCGAGTGTCGAGATGAAGGCAGAGTCTGCGGCGCGTAAGGCGTTTTATACCTATGCGAGCGCGGAGGTCGATCGGGCACATATAACCGAGAACGGAGACAGGGTTTCCTCCTATATTCCGCTGCTGCCGCGCAACTCTGATGAGGTTCGGGCGACGGAGCTCTATACCGATGCGGTGTGGCCGACGGGCGTGAACGATGACAAGGCGTATCTGCATTACGGGACGACCTGCCCTAACTATAAGAAAGGGACGCCGAGCGGATTTGCTTCGGTTGCCGATTACGATGGACAGGATAAATGCAGCAAATGCCATTTTGGCGTTTCGTCGCTTGGTGCTGTTGCGGCGCCTTCAACCTCTATCGAAAACGGCTTCGAGTATCACTTTGACAAGTTTAAAGACGCCCTGGAAGGCTACGTCGAATGCCGCAACAAAGAGCTCGAGCTCGAACGTCAGACCGAAGACGAGACCGACCGTGCGAGCAATGCGTTTGACCAGGCCATCAAAGCGCTTTCGGGCGAGCGTCCGCGTATCGCTCCTCCCGGTCGCAACGGCGTGGTTGCCTTTGCGGTTTCGGGTGCCATCTCGAGCCCCGATGAGCTCAACTCTTCGTTTAACACGGCAGTCAGGCTTGGCGATCGCGGTGCCATCTCTGCCGCGGTGCTGGCGCCCGATGAGGCGACGGCGCAAAACAACGTGCTTTCGCGATTTTTCTCGACATTGAAGGAACGCTCGGGTGGCGTTGCCGGCGTACTCGATGGCGTCATGGATGTCTGGGGACGGCTGCTTGTGGGATACGGAGACATCCAAGGTTCGGCCGACGAACTTATGGACGAGATGATTAAAGGCCTAGGAGGGGGCAGCGGCGCGTTGGGCTCCATCGCATCGTGGCTCGGCGATACCGTTTCGGCGTCCGTGGCGGCGTTGGATCTGGAGCCGTGCGACTTGCGCCTGCGAAAGCCGGTGCTGACTGATTCCGCCAACGTCATTAAGAGCCCGGGGTCTGACATTGCCGGTCTCTCTCAAGCGCAAGACAAGCTGCGAAGTATTCCGTTGGGCGTGACCGATCCCAAGGCGCTTTGCGAAGCGCTGGAATATCAAGTCGAGCGCACCATCAGCGGCACGACGTTCACGCTTGCGGAGATTCCGCTGCCCGGCGGCGGTTCCATCCCACTTACCGTCGATGTCACCACACTGGCGGGTGCCTGGGCGGTGGGTCGTAATGGGCATCCGCACGCGCTGTGCGAGGAGTGCGCCCAGGCGACGGTCGAGATGGCCGTGGTCACGCCCGTCCTGCTGGTTCTGGCGCTTATCGTGTACAACGTCATGGTCTTTGCCGGTGCGGTCGCACGCTTCGATCGCGTGGTGCCCGATATCGTGCTAGCACATGCCGTGGCGCCGAGCGGGGAGGGCGATGGCAGCTCCATCGATGCTTCCGCGACCGTTCAGGCTCAGATCCAACATGCCATGGAAGGCTATGACTTGCTGATCGAGGTCTCGAGCGAACAGGGTGCGACGACATCGGATGGCGGTTTGCTTTCGCTTTCCGGCACGTTTAGGACCTACACCTGCACCATGCACTATGAGCCGTGGCCGACTTCTCTCAGCATCGCTGGCGTTCCGCTGGGGGCGCCGACAACGTTGTCGCACGAGCGCGCGGTGACGGTCGATCCATGCGCCCGGGGGTGGTCATGTGACCGCGGTCTCGTCCTACATCGCCTACGCGCGGGCACTCAATAGGCTGGGTTGGACGCCGGCGGAGTTTGTGGTGGCGGAGTCGTTTGTCGTGCGCCTGCGCGGCATGCTGGGACGGCATCCGGTTGCCGCCAACGGCTTGCCGCTCGTCATGGCGTTTCCACGCTGCTCTTCGGTCCATACGTGTTTTATGGCCTATCCCATCGATATCGCCTTTATCGATGCACGTGGCTATGTCCTCGTATGCTACGAAAACGTACGTCCCTGGCGTATGTGCTCCTGCCCCGGCGCCTGGGCCGTACTAGAGCGTCCTTCAATCATTGTTTCGACCCCTGCTCTCCAACGCGTGCCGGCTTAAGAATTGGCGACAGCGGACTTTCGTCATACGAAATTGGGTAAGATGGAGGAGAAGATGCATGGATGTTGAGATCCATCCCAACGCTAAAAAGCACCTGACGGAAAAGCAGGTGCTTAGCGCTTGGCTTGCGGTTACTGAGTGCATTCGTCGCGAGCCGAAGGGCGAGCCGCTGAGATGGCTTGCGATTGGATGGCTCCCAGACGGACGAAGCGTGGAGCTTGTCGCGGTCGAGCTTGTCCGTGGGGGCTTATCATTCATGCCTTGTCTCCAGTCCAGAAGAAATTTTGGCAGGAGATTGAACGGGCTCGGCAAAGGGGTCGATGATGGGCAAGACGTATACGGCCGCTAATGGTCAGGTTGTAACGGATGAAATGATTGACGCGTGGTGCGAGTCGTACGAGCGCGGAGAGTTTCCGGATGGCGAACACACCGTTGGTGGGATCGTGCATGGACGGCCCCCACTCTCAGGTGAGGGGACGGCAACGCTGTCGGTCAAGATTCCTCTGGGAATGAAGGAGGCCATTCGTCGACGGGCGGCTGCCGAGGGGATGACTCCAAGTGAGTTTGCCCGTGCGGCTCTGAGCGAAAAACTTCTTGCTGCCGCTGATGCCTCTGACGTGCCGATTTAAAGAACCGAGGCTGTGCTCAAAAACTTTTTTAAAATTCTCGGTTGACCGGAACGCGTCCTTGGTTATACTAATCAAGCCTTGAAACAAGGCACACCTCAAATGGCTGGGTAGCTCAGTTGGTAGAGCAGAGGACTGAAAATCCTCGTGTCAGGGGTTCGATTCCCTTCCCCGCCACCTTGAATTGACTAGGACCTCTGCAAAGGGGTCCTTTTCTTTTATGCAGCTCCCACATGGAATCGAACCCCGTGAGGGCGCGGAGCTGAGTAAACGCGTAAGCGTTTGCCAGCGCAGCTCGCAAGGCGCGTAAGCGCCGCAGCGGTCCGTCCGCGCAGCGCGCGGACGCGATTCCCTTCCCCGCCACCTTGAATTGACTAGGACCTCTGCAAAGGGGTCCTTTTCTTTTATGTAGGGTTCTGCGGAAACTGCGTCCCAGAATAAGGGCTCAGAACGGGACACACTTTCCGGTGCCTGCCTCCGCGCGCGTACACACCTCGTCGCACCATTCCGAGCCCGCCCGCCCCAGACATTCCTCCCACTTTCGCGTCACTTTACAGACCGTTCGGTCGCCTGTCCGCACACGCGGGTATACTCAAAACGATACTTATCCTATGCAATACGATGCGGGTTCGACCTGCATGATCCGAAGGGGGCAGTGATGGAGAGGATACTCGGCGTTAATCTCTCTGGCTGGTTTATTCCCGAGCTTGGGTGACCCCGTCGCTGTACGCGGCGACCGGTGCATCCAACGCGGCCGAGCTACAGGAGGCCATGGGTACCGCCGCCTATAACGAGCGCATGCGCCGCCATTACGAGACGTTTGTGAGCGAGGACGATTTTCGTCGCATGGCGCAGATCGGTCTCAATGCCGTGCGTCTGCCGGTGCCTGGTATGCCTTTGGCTCACAGGAGTCCGATGCCTCCTACATATCGGTTGTCGATACATCGACGCGCAATTGAGTGGGCTGCCAAATACGACATCCGCGTGCTGCTCGATCTGGCAACCGTGCCCGGTGGCCAGGGCGATTCCAACGATTCGCCCACCACGCCGGAGGCTGTTGCCGAGTGGCATTCGTCCACCAACGGCCGTCATGTCGCACTCGACGTGCTCGAGCGCTTGGCCGATCGCTATGGCGAGGCCGAGAGCCTGCTGGGCATTGAGCTGCTGGACACGCCGCAGATGAGCGTTCGCAAGAGCCTCTTCACCATGACGGATGGCATTCCCGCTCACTACCTGCGCAATTTCTATCGCGATGCCTACGAGCTCGTCCGTTCGTATATGCCCGAGGATAAGATCGTCGTCTTCTCGTCGTCGGGGCATCCCAGCGAGTGGAAGCATTTTATGCGCGGCGCCAAGTACAAGAACGTCTACATGGACCTTCACCTGTACCATTACCGCGACGAGTATGCGCTCGACATCACGAGCCCCCGCGGGCTGACGACGGCGATTTCGCGTAACAAGCGCGAGCTTAAAGAGGCGATTTCGACTGGGTTCCCCGTGCTGGTGGGCGAATGGTCGGGCGCGGCGATCTTTGCTAACTCGTCGGTTACGCCCGAGGGCCGCAATGCCTACGAGCGCGTGTTTATCGCCAACCAGCTGGCTTCGTTTGCGCCGGCTGCCGGTTGGTTCTTCCAAACGTGGAAGACCGAGAAGCGCATTGCAGCATGGGACGCCCGCGCGGCGCTCGGTACGCTCGAGCGCGGCATGATTGAATAGGTTGATATGACGCAAAACAGCGCCCATACGGGCAAACTCTATGTGGTCGGCACGCCCATCGGCAACCTAGGCGACCTGTCCCCGCGCGTTGGCGAGGCTTTTGCCGCCGCCGATGCCATTTGCTGCGAAGACACGCGTGTGACGTCAAAGCTGCTGATGCACCTGGGTATTTCCAAGCCGCTTGTCCGTTGCGACGAGAATGTGATCGCTAGCCGCGCTGCCGGCCTGGTCGACCGTCTGCTGGCGGGGGAGACCCTCGCCTTTGCCTCGGACGCCGGCATGCCGAGCGTGTCCGATCCCGGCCAGGCGCTGGTCGAGGCGGCGCGTGAGGCCGATGTGCCTGTCGAAGTTATTCCCGGACCCTCTGCTTGCGTCACGGCACTCGTTTCGTCCGGCATTCCCTGCGAGCATTTTTTCTTCGAGGGCTTTTTGGGCCGAAAGCACGGCGACCGTGTGCGCCGTTTGCAGCGCCTTGCGTGGTGCCCGGCGCACTCATCTTCTACGAGTCTCCACATCGCATCGTGGCGACGCTCGAGGCCGTGGCGGAGGTCTTTCCCCAGCGTGAGCTTGCCGTCTGCCGCGAACTCACCAAGCTGCACGAGGAGGTCTTGCGCGGGCTCGCTGACCAGCTTGCCGAGGAGCTGCGTGCTCGCGGCGAGGTAAAGGGCGAGATTGCGCTGGTCATCGCGCCGCCGAGCGAGGACGAGGAGGCCGGCATCGCGCCGGTTGGCGCTGCGGTAGCGGATCCCGACGATGCCCTGCGCGAGGATATCCGCACCGCGCTCGAGGAGGGGGAGCCCGCCTCTGCGGTGGCCAAGCGCCTGTCTCAGAAGTATTCGCGCCGCAAGCGCGATGTCTATGCCATGGTGCTCGATATGCAATAGATGGAGGATATCCAGCCCTTGCGCTAGAATCATCCCCTGTATGCAACGTTTTTCTGGAGGACAAACCCCATGGATCAAAGCAAGCCTTCGTTCTTTATCACGACGCCCATCTACTACGTCAACGCCGATCCGCACCTGGGCACGGCTTATTCCACCATCATCGCCGACGTTCAGGCTCGCTATCGCCGCTCCGCCGGCTATAACGTCAAGTTCCTGACCGGCATGGACGAGCACGGCGAGAAGGTCGCCGAGGCCGCAGCCAAGCATGGCATGACGCCGCAGGAGTGGACCGACAGCCAGGCTCCGCACTTCAAGGAGCTTTGGAGCAAGCTCGAGATCTCCAACGACGACTTCATCCGCACCACCGAGCCGCGCCAGCATCATGCCGTGCAGTACCTGTGGGAGCGCATGAAGGAGTCCGGCTATCTGTATAAGGGCAGCTACGACGGTTGGTATTGCGTGCCTGACGAGACCTACTTCACCGATACGCAGGTCCAGAAGGGCGACGAGGAGTACGGCAGCGTCGGCCAGCATCTATGCCCCGACTGCCACCGTCCGCTTGAGCGCGTCCAGGAGGAGTCCTACTTCTTTAAGCTTTCCGCCTTCCAGGACAAGCTTCTCAAGCTCTATGACGAGCACCCCGACTTTGTCGAGCCTGCGTTCCGCATGAACGAGGTTCGCAGCTTTGTCGAGGGCGGCCTCAACGACCTTTCCGTGAGTCGCACGAGCTTTGACTGGGGCATCCAGGTTCCGTTTGACGAGGGCCATGTGACCTATGTATGGTTTGACGCGCTGCTCAACTATATGACGGCCGTCGGCTACGGTGTCGACACCGACGAGGCGCGTGCCGAGCTGGCCTATCGCTGGCCCGCGCAGTTCCACATCGTGGGTAAGGACATCATCCGCTTCCACTGCGTCATTTGGCCCGCCATGCTCATGGCCATCGGCGAGGCCCTGCCCGAGCACGTCTTTGCCCACGGCTTCCTGACCGTGCGCAATGCCGAGACCGGCAAGGCCGAGAAGATGTCCAAGAGCCGCGGTAACGCCATCGCTCCGCAGGATGTTATCGACATGCTGGGCGTCGAGGGCTATCGCTACTACTTTATGACCGATGTCGTTCCCGGTACCGACGGCGCCATCAGCTTCGATCGCATGGAGCAGGTCTACAACGCCGACCTGGCCAACAGCTGGGGCAACCTTATCTCGCGTTCGCTCAACATGAGCGGCAAGTACTTTGACGGTTGCGCGCCCGCCAAGCCCGCATCGTTCGATGCGTTCGACAACCCGCTGGCAAAGATCGCCGATGGCCTGGTCGACCGCTACATGGCCAAGATGGACGTGCTCGATTACGGCGGAGCCAAGGATGAGGTCATGGAGCTCATCCACGCCGCCAACCACTACATCGAGGACTCCGAGCCTGGGCACTTGCCAAGGACGAGGCCAAGGCTGACGAGCTGGCGTTTGTGATCTACAACCTGCTCGAGGCCATCCGCATTGCCGCTCACCTGCTGATGCCGCTCATGCCTCAGACCTCTGCCGAGGCCCTGCGCCGCCTGTCCTGCGAGAACGAGGCCGCGACCGACGACCTCAAGGGCATTTGCGCTTGGGGCCTGCTTGCTGGTGGTCAGCCCGTCGAGAAGGGCGATCCGCTGTTCCCGCGTCTGGCGTAGAGACCGCGCGAGCGCCATATCGGCAATTTGCTGTTTAGATGTAAGGGCATGGCCGCAACGGTCCATGCCCTTTCGTTTCAAGACGCCGCCATCATGCTAAGGAGGCAACTATGACAACTTCGCCTTTGGCAAACCCCACGGCAACAAGGGAGCTGCTGGAGGAGTTTGGCCTTGCGACCAAGCATCGCCTGGGCCAGAACTTTCTAATCGACAATCATGTGATCGAGCGTATCTGCGAGCTTGCCGAGCTTGCAGGTGACGAGCGCGTACTCGAGGTGGGTCCGGGTTGCGGTACGTTGACACTTGCGTTGCTGCAGGAAGCGGCGTGCGTTACGTCCATTGAGGCCGATCCTGAGCTCGAACCGGTGCTCGACGCCCACGCCGCCGACTATGCCAACTTCCGCTTTATCATGGGCGACGCGCTTAAGGTGGGCCCGGAGCAGATTGAGCAGGCTGCGGGCGGTGAGCCGACGGTATTTGTCGCGAACTTGCCCTATAACGTGGCGGCGACGATCATTTTGCAATTTTTCCAGACGATGCCGGCGCTCAAGCGCGCCGTCGTCATGGTGCAAAAGGAGGTTGCCGATCGCATTGCCGCAGTGCCGGGCAACAAGACCTATGGCGGCTATACGGCAAAGCTTGGCTGTATGCGCAGGTAACGGGTCGCTTTGAGGTGCCGCCGCGTTGCTTTATGCCGGCGCCACACGTGGACTCGGCCGTCGTGCGTATCGACCGTGTTGACGGTGTGGTGCCCGAAGGACTCGATCGCGAATTTGTGGCCCGCGTGATTGATGCTGCATTTGCTCAGCGTCGCAAGACCATCCGCAATTCCATGAGCGCCAACGGCTTTGCCAAGGACGTGCTCGATGCCGCCTTTGAGGCTTGCGGTATCGCACCCACCACGCGCGCCGAGACGCTCGATGTTGCCGACTTTGTCCGTCTGGCCCGGGAGCTTTCCCATGACGCTTAATGCCGAACGCGTGACGTTTACCAAAAAAAGAAGACGGTTGCTTGTCCCGTGCCCTTGGCACCGCTTGCCGACACACATGCGCATCTGCTTTCGTTCTGGGGCAAGGATGTGCCCGAGACACTCGTGCGTGCCAAGGCGGCAGGCATCGACCTGTTGGTGACGGTCTTCGATCCCATTGCCGATAAGCGCAGCGTGACGGACTATAGCGACTGGCTCGTGCGCGAGATTCTGCCGATGCAGGATATCCCGCAGATCAAGTATCTTGCCGGCGTGCATCCGTATGGCGCGCCGGACTATACCGACGACGTTCACGCACAGGTTGTTGCTGCGCTTGATGACCCTTTGTGCGCCGGTATTGGCGAAATCGGTCTGGACTACCACATGGACTATGACGACGATATCGCGCCGGCGCCCCACAGCGTGCAGATTGATTGCATGGCACGTCAGCTCGAAGTCGCCATGCGCTGCAATGTGCCGGTGGAGTTGCACCTGCGGCACGAGGACTCGGATGGGGAGCGCACCTCGCATATGGATGCGTACAACGTGCTTCGTGAGGTGGGCGTGCCCCAGGTCGGTTGTGTGCTGCACTGCTTTGGCGAGGACCGCGCCACGATGGAGCGCTTTGTGGAGCTGGGCTGCTATATCGCCTATGGTGGTGCGGCCACCTTTAAGCGCAACGAAGACGTGCGCGAGGCATTTGCGGCAACCCCACTCGATCGAATTTTGTTCGAGACGGATTGCCCGTATATGGCTCCGGAGCCATCCGCGGTCTTGAATGCGAGCCCGCAATGATCTCCATTACGGCAAACGCGCTGGTTAACGACCGTGTCGATCGCACTGGTGAGGACGCCGAAACAATCGCGCATGCCGCTTGGGAAAATGCCTGCAAACTTTTTCAAAAATAGTTCTTGCGTTCGCGGTGACGCTCCGTTATTCTAATTCCTGCACGCGGGCGTGGCGGAATTGGCAGACGCGTACGGTTCAGGTCCGTATGGGGGCAACCCCATGAAGTTCAAGTCCTTTCGCCCGCACCATTAAATGAAAGAGCTCCCAGCAATGGGAGCTTTTTTGTTATGTGCTCATCGCAGGGACTTGAACCTGTGAAGGAGCGAGCGTAAAGAAAACGCGGAGCGTTTTTAGCGAGCTGGCGAGGACGCCGGCAGGCGGCCGAGGCCGGTGCGGATCCGCGAAGCGGATACGCGGACGTCCTTTCGCCCGCACCATGGATTGAAAGAGCTCCCAGCAATGGGAGCTTTTTTGTTATGCACGATCTCCTTGGACGGGTATCCTAATGCCAACGTGTGCCTATCAGAGGAGAGACCATGCTGTTTTCCGGTATCATCGCCGCCCTTACCAGCCTTTTGATTCCCATCATCATCCTGTTGTTGCTGCTCCCCAACGCCTGCTACGTCGTTGAGCAGCAGCACGCTGTGATCATCGAGCGCTTGGGTAAGTTCAATCGTATCGTCAACGCGGGCTTCCACGTGAAGGTGCCCGTGATCGACCGCAAGGCCGCCACGGTGAGCCTGCGCACCATGAAAAACGGTTTTGGCATCGACGTTAAGACCCAGGACAACGTGACCATCGGTCTTGAGGTCTCCGCTCAGTACCACGTGAGCTACGACATGGGCGCCGGCCCGGCAGATTCGGCATCTACAAGAGCTACTACATGCTGCAGGAGCCCGTCGACCAGATGCGTGACTTCATCACCGACGCCCTGCGCTCTTCGATTCCTGTCTACACACTCGATGAGGTCTTTGCCAAGAAGGATGACATCGCCAAGGATGTCAACGCTACCGTTTCCGAGCAGATGGCCGCCTACGGCTTCACCCTCGTGTCGACGCTCATCACCAAAATCGCACTGCCGACCGAGGTTGAGAACTCCATGAACGACATCAACGCCGCCCAGCGCAAGCGCGCTGCGGCACAGGAGCTCGCCGAGGCAGACCGCATCAAGCGCGTCACCGAGGCGACCGCCGAGGCCGAGGCAATGGAAAAGGCGGGCGAGGGCATCGCCAACCAGCGCAAGGCCATCGCACTGGGTATCAAAGATTCGCTCGAGATCATCCAGGAGACGGGTGTCGGCAATGACGAGGCCAACCAACTGTTCATGTTTACGCAGTGGTCCGAGATGATGACGGAGTTCGCTCGCACGGGTAAAACCTCGACGGTCGTGCTGCCGAGCGACTTTTCGCAGTCGGCCTCGATGTTCGAGCAGATGCTGGCCGCCGGCAAAGTTCAAAACGATTCGAAGGAGTAGACGCGCGTGAAATACACCGTCGTTTGCGTCGGTAAGCTCAAGGAGCGCTTTTGGAAGGACGCGTGCGCTGAGTACACCAAGCGTCTGGGCGCCTATGCCAAGGTGGATATGCGCGAGGTGGCCGATATCGACCCGGCCAAGGCGGGCGGTGTGGATGCCGCGCGTGACAAGGAGGGGGCGGCGATTCTTGCTGCCTTGCCGTCTCGAGCGCATGTGATCCTGCTGGCTATCGAGGGCAAGGAGCGTTCGAGTGAGGAGCTCTCGGCGAGGCTCGACGATCTTATGCTGCGAGGCAGCAGCGACATTGCCTTTGTAATCGGCGGTTCGGACGGCGTGAGTGATGAGGTGCGCGCCCGCGCCGACGAGATGCTCAGCTTTGGACGCATTACCTTGCCGCATAACCTGGCGCGTGTGGTGCTGCTAGAGCAGATTTACCGTGCCTGCAAGATCAGTCGTGGCGAGCCGTATCACAAATAGGTCGGCAATACGAAACAATGGCGTGGGACAATACCTTTCGTTTTGAGGAATGTGTCTGAAAGGACTATGTGATATGAAGATTGGATTTGTCGGTTTTGGCAATATGGCGAGCGCTATGGCAGATGGCTGGATCGCTGCCGGTGTAGCTGCGAGCGATATGTGCGCCTGTGCGGGTCGCTACGACGCGCTGGTTGAGCGCTGTGAGGTGCGTGGGATGGCCGCTTGCACGATGCCGCCGAGGTTGTCGCCGCATCCGATATCGTGGTCGCTGCGGTCAAGCCGTACATGATCGAGAAGGTATTCGCCCCGCTCAAGGATGCTCTTGCCAAAAAGGTCGTTCTGTCGGTTGCCTGGACCTGGGACAGTGCCAAGTGGGAGCAGGTCCTGCCGGGCGTCGCGCATATCTCGACGGTGCCCAACACGCCGGTTTCGGTGGGCGAGGGTGTCATCGCCTGCGAGAAGGCTTCGACGCTTAACGACGAGCAGCGTGCTGTGGTGCTCGACCTGCTCGGTAAGCTTGGCGCTGTCGTCGAGCTCGACACAAGCTGCTGTTTGTGGGCGGCACGGTGGGTGGTTGCGCTCCGGCGTTTGTCGCATGGCAATCGAGGCCCTGGGCGATGCGGCGGTCAAGCACGGTATCCCGCGTGCGGATGCTTATCGCATTGTGAGCCAGATGGTGCTGGGTACGGCAAAGCTGCAGCTTGCAACTGGCCAGCATCCTGCGGCGATGAAGGATGCCGTATGCTCGCCCGGTGGTGCCACCATCAAGGGCGTCGTTGCGCTCGAGGACGCCGGCATGCGCAGCGCCCTGGTCAAGGCAATCGACGCAACCCTCCAGTAAAACCGACCAAAAAAGGGACAGGTTTATGTTGGCAGGTTTTTCCTGCGGTTTTGTCCTTTTAGCGAAAAGTGCCCCGCAACTGGCTCAATTCCAGTTGCGGGGCACTTGCGTTTGCCCAGATAAAACCGACCAAAATAAACCTGTCCCTTTTTGGCAGGTTAGTCCCAGAAGCTGTCTTCTTCGTCCTCGGACTTGGGGCCGCGGTCGACATACATCTTATGGGTGCGCTTCTCCATTACAAAGGCAATAATCGCAAACAGCAGGATGCCGCCGGCGAAAAGGATGGCAAAACCGGTGCGGGTGCCAAACAAAAAGGAAAAAACTGCGTCCATTGGGTGCCTTCTTGCGTAGTTGAGTTGGGTCGTAAACGCTCATAAGTATATACTTGCCCATACATGTACAAGGTTGCAACCTAAATGGAATGTATATCGCCGGAGGATCTAATGCTTGATATCAAGTTTGTTCGCGAGAACCCCGATGCCATCGATGTCGCCATGGCTAACCGCCAGACGTCTTGGGATCGCGAGAAGTTCTTTGAGCTCGACGACGAGCGTCGTGCCGTCATCACTGAGGTTGAGGAACTTCAAGCCACGCGCAATGCCGAGTCCAAGAAGATCGGCGCCCTGATGAAGGAGGGCAAGAAGGACGAGGCCGAGGCCGCCAAAGAGGCCGTGCGCGCGTCAACGAGAAGATTGACGGTCTGGCCGAGCGCCGCACCGCCCTCGAGCAGGAGCAGTACGACTTCATGGCTCACCTGCCAACATTCCTTGCGAGGCCACGCCGTACGGCAAGGACGAGGACGAGAACATCGAGCGCCGTCGTTGGGGCACCCCGCGCGAGTTCGACTTTGACTTTAAGCCGCATTGGGATCTGGCACCGACCTCGACATCCTTGACTTCGAGCGCGGCAACAAGCTCTCCGGCAGCCGCTTCACCGTTCTCGGTGGCGCCGGCGCCGTCTTGAGCGCGCCCTCATCAACTTCTTCCTCGATACGCACACCAGCCGTGGTTTTAAGGAGTGGTGGCCGCCATCGTCGTCAAGCGTCAGACCATGTTCGGCACGGGCCAGCTGCCCAAGTTCGAGGACGACGCCTATCACTCTCGGGCGACAACTTCCCTGATCCCCAC
>ENA-OQCP01000419-OQCP01000419.1-human-gut-metagenome-genome-assembly--contig:-NODE-419-length-19332-cov-3.769331_pt1 | contig 19332 bp, 9 predicted proteins | sample MGYA00242760_ERZ504583 | MGnify/ENA primary metagenome ERZ504583 (study PRJEB26092, sample SAMD00036308) | human gut metagenome | host: Homo sapiens | study: EMG produced TPA metagenomics assembly of...
ATTTTACCTTTTCATTTACTTTTATTTATAATCACAAGCGGCGGTTCTACCGTGATACGCGGCTTTGCCCCGCGTAACGCCTTCTATCATTACCATCGTCGGCTCTTTATCAAGATACGGATAAATAAACTGAATCCGTTTCGGCTCAATTTTATAATAATTCATTTTAATCATAATCTCCGTCAGCCTGAATGGACGGTGTATCATATAAAATCTTCCCTTATCCTGCAAAAGGCGCATACTCTCCCGCAAAATATCATCAAGTGAACAAAGCACCTCATGCCGTGCGATCGCCTTGGCGTCCGCCGGATTGCGAAGTCCGTGATCTGCGATCATGTACGGCGGATTTGTCGTGATCACATCAAAAAAGGCCGGCTTAAATATTTCCGCCGCCTCTTTGATGTCGCCTGTCACAATATCCACTTTATCTTCTAAACCGTTATAGTCTACACTTCTTCGAGCCATCTCTGCCATCTCCGGCTGAATCTCCAGACCTGTAAAATGACGTCCCTGCGTCTTTTCAGACAACAGTATCGGTATAATCCCGTTCCCTGTTCCCAGATCAAGAGCCCGCTCCCCCGCCTTTATTTTCACAAAATCCGAAAGAAAAACAGCATCTACGCCAAAACAGAATTTCTTCGATCCTGAATCAATTCAAGACCGTTAAGCTGCAGATCATCCAGTCGCTCGCCCGGAAAAAGAACCGCTTCTTTCCCCTTCTTTTGTCCGCTCATATGCCGCTACCTACTCCTTTTCAAGTTCCGCAAGCTGCTTCATCTCTTCTTTTGTAACTTTCTGTTTCTTTCGTCTCGGTTTAAATTTCAGCTCATCCGCCATATATTCTCTGATCTCTTTCTCATCGTTTTCCAAATTTACGATTACTTTTACCAATCTGCGCAGAACGCTCAATGAATGGACAACTCCTGTAAGTCCGTCTTTTGTCGTAACCGCATCCCCGACTGACGGAAGCTGGCTGTTAAGCATCTCATACGTCTCTTCTTCATTCGTCAGACAACACATAAGCCTTCCGCACACACCTGATATCTTCGTCGGATTCAGAGACAGATTCTGTTCTTTCGCCATCTTAATCGACACAGCGGAAAATTCAGTCAAATATGTGCTGCAGCAAAGCGGCCGCCCGCAGATACCGATCCCCCCGCGGATCTTCGTCTCGTCACGCACTCCGATCTGACGAAGTTCGATCCTTGTGCGAAATACTGCGGCAAGATCTTTTACAAGCTCTCTAAAATCAATTCTTCCGTCTGCTGTGAAATAAAATAATATCTTATTCCCATCAAAAGTGTACTCAACGTCGATTAATTTCATTTCCAGTCCATGCTTACGGATTTTTTCAAGCAGATCTTAAACGCCTCTTTTTCTTTCTGTTTGTTTTTATTTACAACTTCTGATCCTGCTCAGTCGCAATCCTGATCACTGATTTCAACGGCTGGATCACATCTTCTTCGGCAACTTCTTTTACTCCGCTTACAACTCGCCCGAACTCTACGCCGCGGGCAGTTTCCACGATCACATTGTCGCCTTGCTTAATATCAAACTGTCCGGGAGAAAAAAAATAAATTTTCCCGGCAGTACGAAATCTGACTCCGATTACTTTTACCATTTTGTCAATTCTCCTTTATCGTCAGCAGGAGCAGTTCCATCGTCAGCTCAAAATTTACATTCGCTTTCATTCTTGCCTTTGCCTTTTCAAGAGAATCGAGAATATTTTCAATCCCCTCGTATGAGCTCTTCTTCGCCCGCTCCCGAATATATTTCATCTGATCGGAAAACACGACCCGATCCACACTTCTTGTTGCTTTATAGATCAACACATCTCTGTACCATATCGCGATCATATCAAGATAATCGCTGATCTCCATCTTATATATCATGCAGCGTTTTACCGCTTCCATCAGATCCGGAACTGTCATCTCGTCGATATTTCTCAGCAAATGTACAACTTCCTCTTTAATCTCATTGAAATATTCGGAGTTTGCCAACATGATCGCCTTCCCCATATTTCCCTGAGCAAAAGCAACGCAGACATCTGCTTTATAATCCGGCACTTCCAACTGCTCCATGAGATATTTTTTCACGAGCTGATCTTTAATATTGCGAAGCTTCATCATAACACATCTTGAACGGATCGTCGGAAGAAGTGTCTCCGCATTCTCCGTCAGAAGCATGATAACGGCATACTCCGGCGGTTCTTCGATTGTTTTCAAAAGCGCGTTCTGCGCCTCCACGCTCATCATATCCGCATCTGCTATAATATAGATTTTATATTTGCTGCTGTACGGCCGGATCATAATATCGTCATTCACCTGCGTACGGATATCTCCTACTCCGATCGTATTCGGTTTCTCATGCATGATCCGGATAATATCCGGCTGATTTCCGCCTGCCGCCTGCCTGCACGAACGGCATTTTCCACAGGCGTCGCCGTCTTCATCCCGGTTTTCACATTGCAGGCTCATGGCAAACAAATTCGCAAGCAGCTTCTTCCCTGAACCTCTCTCGCCATTCAAAATATACGCATGAGAAACTGCGTCCGCAGTCACTGCGTTCTGAATGTACTTAATAATATTCTTATGTCCTACTACGTCTTTAAAACCACTCATCCATATCACCTGCACTCTTAAAATTAATTTTCCAAAATGCCTCTCAGAAGACGTTTCCCTTTCAAGACATACTCCTATTGTACTACAATTTTAAATTAAAAGGTATTACAAAAGAGTGAAATCTCATAAAAACTGATAAAATCTATCTTATTTCTTCAATATATCTTTGTATTTTATTCAGACACTCTGTGAAATCTTCATTGCCAAACCGCTCTGTAATCCCGCTTTTGATAAGATTTTCTTCCGAAAAGTCCTCCTCGTCCGCAAGAAAACGGCGGCACATCTCCGCATATTTCGGCTTCTCCTGTCTGCGTTCCCGCTCAAGCGCGCGGGCAAGCCGCAGTCCGTCTTCCACTTCGAGATAAACCGGCACGATCGCCTCCTCTCCGAAATATTCCCGCAAAGCCTGATATGACACGAGCGTTCCGATCAAAAGATAATCTGCGGCGCTTAGATCGATCTGCCCGTCATCCGCAGTAAAATAAGTCCATATTCCGCACTTTGTGTTATAAGACCGGGACTCTATCACCTTCCCGTCCTCCTTCATCGCACGAAACTGTTCCGGATCCACAAAATAATATTCGACGCCGTCTTTTTCGCCTTCTCTGATCGGACGGGTCGTATAGGGAACAATCAAACGAAACTCTTTATATTGCTCTTTTAACTTTTTATAAACAGTATCCTTTCCCGAAGAACTCTTTCCCATCACACAATAAATTTTACCCATTTATCAATACCTCAATCTTTCCTTTCACCTTTGTTCCCTCAATCCGAAATCCCATTTTTTCATACTCGGACATCTCTTCCGCTATTTTCTCTGAGATCCGTTCTCCCGGAACGATCAGCGGGATCCCCGGTGGATAAATATAGGCATATTCTGCCGCGACCTTTCCGCCGCACATTTTCCATTCAACAGATTCGCATCCCTTTTTTAAACGCTGTCGTTTCGTCTCGCTCGGACTATAGATATATATATTCTTCTGATGATCCCGTTCTTTCTTGTCCTTCAATATATATTGATATGTATCTGAATCCTGCACTATATATCGCGCCAGAGAATTATTTCTTTCATACTTATCTCTTTTTGCAAGTTCGCCGTCAATTTCTTCCAATGCAGACACAAGGCGCTCCATCCCTTCGTCTGTATCTGCCGGCGAAGTCATCAAAACAACGTATGAGCCTGATGCCATCTCCGGTTGTAGTAAATATTTATCTTTCAAAACGTCATATAATTGTTTTCCTGTAAACCTATTTATGTCTTCATCGCCATGATTCCCAACCGCAGTTACTATCTTCGACCTGTCATACTTCTCCGTCTCAATCAGTTTCAACACAGAAAGCCTGCTTATTCTCTTTCTTACAGATTCCAGACGCTTCACATAATTGTCAAAAACATCTGAGCTTCTCTCTCCCACGAAACGAACACACTCGTCTATTCCTGCCATAAGTATATATGACGGACTGCTCGATTGAAGCATATGGACGTACTCTCTGATATCCGTTCTGTTAGCCAGCTCTCCATTCATATGAAGCAGCGCAGTCTGAGTCAACGACGGAAGCGTCTTGTGCAGACTATGAATAACGATATCTGCCCCTAAAGTATTACTGTTCTTTGGAAAATACGGATGGAACGAAATGTGCCCATGCGCCTCATCCATGATCAATGGAATGCCCTTTTCATGAACAATTCCGGCAATCCGCTCAACATCCGAAACAACGCCTTCATACGTCGGAGATGTAATGACAACAATCTTCACATTCGGATTTTCCTCAAGAATCCGCTTAACTTCACCGGGATTTATTGCTCCGTTTTCAGGATAAATATAAATCGGATGAAGTTGGTTCATAAAGACTGCGTTATAGACCGATTTATGACAGTTTCTTGCCATTAAAATACAATCTCCCGAGTTTGTGCTTCCCATAACCGCACTCAGCAGCCCGACTGTGCTCCCGTTCACAAGGTAATGCGTTTCCTCCGCATGATATACGCACGCCGCATACTCCTGCAGTTCCTTCAGTATCCCCTCCGAATGATGAAGATCGTCAAATCCGTCGATTTCTGTGATATCCAGTTCATATGGAAGTTCTGATCCAATCAGCGCAGTATTCCTTTTATGCCCCGGCATATGAAACGGATAATAACCCGTGTTCGCATATTCCTTTAATTTTCTATATAAATGCTCCATCATATCCCTCCGGTCACCCTGTCCTCTGTACATCGGTTCTTTTCTCTTGTTTCTTTACATCGTCATATCACTGCTTTATTCTAACACAGAGCTTTATGATTGACTATGGCTATATACAAAAAAGCAGCGGCATCCTCTGCCGCTGCTCTCATTTCCAAAATCACGTTATTTTATGATTTTTTCTTTCTTCTGATCATAACACCTGCTGCCACCGCTAAAGCAAGCGCCGCCATTCCCAGCGTTCCCGCAAACGAATTATGATCTCCGGTCTGCACCGCTCCCGGATTCTGTGGTTTTACAGTCGGGGTCGGCTGTTCCGGTTTCACCGGATTTTGGGGTTTCACATATGTATTAACGAATTGCGGCGTCCTGCCGTCTCCGTATACCGCCTCTGCGATCAAATTGCCTTTTCCGTTGTCTGTAACCGTAATCGTTACATTGTATACGGTTTCGTCGTATGTTACATTTTTCTGCCCATCATTTTTCTCAGAAATTGTGTATTCATATACGCCCGCCCGGTCATAGATCAGCGTCTCAAACATAACCTGTCCGTCTGCGCCGTTCTTCGCTTCAAACACAACGTTTCCATCCTTGTCTTTGAGCACGAACGTAAACTGTTTGTCTTTCAGCTCCGCTCCCTTATAAGTCTTGGAAGCTCCGAGCGTTACCGACGCCGGACGAGCTTCGTAGATATTTCGGAATACGATGCCGTTCATATCTTCTCCGCTCTTCGTCTCTGCTTTCGCGCTCAATGTACCGTCGCCGTTATCTGTCACAATGACAGTCACCGTATGCTCTGCCGAATCGTATTGTACGCCTCCGGCTGTACCTTCCACCTCGCGGATCACATAATTGTATGTGCCTGCTTCTGTGTAATGCAGAGCTCCGAAACGAACCGTTCCGTCCGCCTCATTCACTGCCGAAGCCACAACATTTCCGGACTCATCGATGAGTTCAAATGTAAATTCTCCCTCGTGCAGATCACGTCCAGTCAGCTCTTTTTTGATGCTGATATGTTCATTCACACTGTAATCTGTCGGATTTACACGGTATGTGTTTGTAAACTCAAATGCGAAATCATTCTGCCATGAGGAAACGGCGCTGATCGTTCCGTCGCCGTTGTCTGTCACGGTTACTGTAAACGTCTTTCCTTCCGCAGCCGCCAAATCGTTCGTCACGCCCGCCATGCTGCCGGACTCTGTCACTCTATAAGTATAAACTTTTGTCCGAGGCTCGCTGAATCTGTTCGCCTGACCTGCTTCTTGCGCGTTCATTGTTCCGGCTTGATCAACGACGTTTCCGCCGTCCGCCGAAGCCGCTCCTGCCGCTTCTTTGTCCTGATCTTCTCCGCTTGATCCGGCGTTCGATCCGCCGTTTGCTTCAATGTCTGTTTCATCTGTTTCCGGCGCTTTCGTTCCTTCTGTTCCGTCTCCCGCCGTTTCTTCTGACGCCGCGTTTTCTGCCGCGTCTGCCGCATCTTCTGCCGCCGTCTTATCTTCCGCTGTATCGGCTGCCGCCGGGTCTTGTCCTGCTTCCGCATTCTGATTTGTATCCGCCGGGTCTTCTCCTGCTTCCACATCCTGATTTGCATTTGTCTGCTCATCCTGACTTTCCGCTGAACCAAATACATTTTCCATCGTATAGACAAGTTTTCCGAAATCGATATTTCCTGCCGCATCGTTCGTCGTCTCTGTCACGACTTTGCCGTCTTTTACAGGCATCGGCGCAGGATTTCCAAGTTCATCTGTTCCTGTGATCGTAAATGTATACTTTCCTGCTATATCCGGCGCGTTGACGGATTCTTTCTCATATACTTTCTTTCCGTTCAGCGCGATCTCTGCATTTGCAGACTTGCCGTATACATTCTCAAACGGAAGCGAATCTTTTCCGTCAGGATATTTCACTTCGATCGCCAGCGTTCCGTCGCCGCGGTCTGTAACGATCACCTGGATCGCAAATGTCGTCGCAATACCTGTCACTCCGCCGGACGGGTTGTCTTCCGTCACCGTATAGTCATATGTGTAGACATATGCCGGAGCCTGAGACTTTTTGTCTACGGATGCGATTCCTGCTTTCACATCTGCCATTAGTCTGTCTGTATCGTAGCTTACCGGAGCAAACGTAATGCTTCCGTCCGCCGCGTTCGTACCTGTCGCCTCGGCGTCTTTGCCGACAACCGGATTTCCTTTTTTATCAAATATTCTAAACGTAAATTCTCCGTCTGTCAGCGGTCTGTTTGCCAGCGTCTTTGTCGCGTTGATCTTCACGCTTCCTTCTCCGCCAAGCTCGACCGGTTCGTCGTTGTATGTATTTACAAACGATATAGTCGCTTTTTTCTGACCGACTTCTCCTGTTGTTACTTCCTGCTCGTCCACGATCACTTCCTGACCGTCTTTTACTTTCGTAACCCGTGTCGTTACCGTCAGCGTCGAATTGTTATTATCTTTTACTTTGACTGTTACGGTTCTTACATCTGTATCATACGTATAAGCTGTATTTGTTCCCGCCGTCTCCGCCGCTTCATAGGTAAACGTCTTGCCTGCGTCTGCCTGCGTAAATGTAACGTTCTTTCCGTCGAGTACGTTGATCGTCGTCACTGCGCCTGCTTCTGCGGCTTCATTCTTATATGTATTTGCCGCATTCGCAAGTCCGAATTTTTCCGCCGCTTCTTCCGCAGTCGTGCTTCCTTCCGTCGCTTTCGGCGTCACTGTAAAGGTGAACTGATCTTTTTCCATATCTCTTCCGTTCAGCGCCTTCGTGATCTGCAGTCCTCCTGCCGCCGCATAATCAAGCTGGGATTTGTACTCATTTGTAAATGTTCCGTTTTCGGAGGCGATGTTTGTTACTTCCAATTTACCTTCCAGGTTATCCGATACTGTGATCTTCAATGTCGCCTCATGTCCGTCGATCGTCACTCCCGTCATCTTTCCATCCGGAAGCGGATTTTCTTTCACTGTGTAACGGAATTCTTTCGTCCTTGTTCCATCCTGTCCTGCGGCAGCTCCGTTCATATCCTCATCTGTAAACCGGATCTTTCCGAAACCAAACAGAACAGCTTCTCCTGCTTTTGCACTGTCAGACGTTACTGTTACTGTTTTCGTACCGTCTGCCGCCGCGTCTTCCGCCGCCGGCGCGCCATCCTGCGGCGTAATGGTAAATGTAAACTCGTCTGTTCCTAACCAACCGCGCCCTGTCAGCACTTTATTAAAGTATGATTTTGCGTCCGCAGGATCTGTATTGACCTCTGTGTCTTCGGCAGTATAAGCATTTTCAAATACAATACCGCCTTCCGGAAGCTGTACTTGTGCAGTTAATGTTCCATCTGTACGATCTGTCACTACGACCGTAAAGTCGAAAGACGTCTTTCCTTCTACTGCGGTTACTCCGCCCGGAAGTTTGTCTGTTATCTCTCTTGCGGTATAGCTGACCGTCCATACATCCGAACCGTCATCATTTTCAGATTTTACGGCATATCCGTCTTTTACTGCCTGATCAAGCGACTCCGTCGTATACGTCAGAGCGCCGTCATTTCCTGCAAATTTTACTGCTCCTTCCGCTCCTTCCGCAGCTTCTGTATTCGTTCCTGCCGCTGCGAAAGTTTCCTTGAATCCTTCCGGATTTTCTGCCGCTCTTGTCACAATTTCAAATCGGAACTCATTCGCCTTCATATCACGTCCGGTCAGTTTCTTCGACGCCTCGATCTTCGCCGCGATATCCTCGTCTCCTGTGCCTGCGCCATATGTATTGATAAAGGTCAGATTCTCACTCTCGCCTTCGACAACGGCTGCTTCGAGCGTTCCGTTTTTCTTGTCTGTCACTTTCACAACCACAGTTCTTTCCGCTTCCTGATCGTCCGTAATACCGGCGATACCGCTTGGCTGCTCCGTAACATTGAACTTGAACGTTCCGGCGATCGTAAATTGGATATCTCCAAATGCCGCCTGATGTCCTGCAGATGCTTTTGTAATCTCAAGTCCGCCTGCATTTTCCGGAAGCGTGATAAATCCATTCTCAATGGCTTCCACTGTCGCTTCATCCGCTGCCGTCAACGTATAGCTAAACGTATCTGTATCAAGCCATTTTCTTCCTGTCAGTTCCTTCGTCACTTTAAGCGCTTCGCTTCCGCTAAGACTTCCTGCCACGCTGTACGTATTCGTAAAGTTTGCTTCTGCAGTTGTATTTGAAGTAATCGTACCGCTTGCCGCATTGCCGGCGTTTCCGTTTACAGTTGTGGTGTATCCGTCAACTTCTTTTTCAGTTACCGTATACTGCGCGCCAGCCGGAAGTCCGGTAATCACTGCCTTCTGTCCATGCTGGAAGGAAATCTCGGTACCGTCTGCAGCATTACCTTTCTTGATTTCCTCTCCGCTTTCGCCTGTTACGGCGTAAGCATATTCTTTCGTCAATGCCGTACCTTTGGCATCCTTAAGCGCTACTATAAATGTAAACTCTTTCTCTTTGTCGATCCCTGTGCCCTGACCTTCTGTCAGTACGATGGTTTTACTGATGGAAAGATTTCCATCTTTCGGAATCTCTTTCCGATCGGTATCCGTCTCATATTCAGGTCCATTTTCGCCGATCTGGATCGTCGCTTTGTTCTCAACTACTGTCTCGGCGCTTTCATTTACTCTAGCATCAAATGTAACCGTTCCGTCTGCTCCTGGCTGAACATCTGCAATCTTCCATGTCAGCATACGTGTCTCTGCGTTATACGATGCATATTCGCCCGCGCTGTCGTCTACATAATCAAGACCTTCCGGAATGCTGTCTGTAATGATAACTGTCGCCGCTTCAATTTCCGGGTTCTTATAGGAAATGGTATAGGTCAAAACCTTGCCGACCTGTAATTCTCCGTCGCCTTCTACTACAGAATCTTTGCCCGGAACGTTCGTGGTAACTGTATTGGTCTGATTTGGATCGTTGTCTCCAATGGTAATCTCTGCCGTATTTTCTACCGCTGTTCCGCCTGCGCTGTCAAGCACTTTTACTACAAAGCTTACCGTTCCGAAAGCTCCTGCTTCCTGCTCGCCAAGCGTCCAGGTGATTGTCTTTGAAGTCTCTTCATAAACTCCATTCGTATCTGCGCTTACATATTCCGTACCTTTCGGTACAATATCTGTGATCTTCACCTCCGCTTTCGCAGGAGCGCCTGTTTCATCTACTGCATTATTTACCCAGTCGATAGTATAAGTCAACTGATCGCCGACACCGACAATCTTGCCATTTACGGACGTGGCCGGCTCTTCTGTGTTAATAACATCCTTCGTGTCTTCCGCCTCGTAAATATTAGTAAATGTCGCGCTTCCTGCTTGACTTCCATCCGCGACTTTCGCTGACAACGTTCCCTCCGCCGCATTATAAGTCACTGCAATGTCATAGCTAAAGGTATGCTTGTCATACGTCATATTCGGATCAGCATATTCCGGAACTACTTCCGTAATCTCTACATGATAGTTTCCCGCCGCTTTGAACTGAATATTTCCGAAGCTTACAGAACCGTCTGCCGCGTTTGCCGATGTGATTGTATCTCCAACTGCTCCCTCCGGAAGTACAACATTGTCCATGCTGCTTGTATCATCTGCCGGTGTAATCTTCATTTGGAAATTGAATTCACCTGCCGCTAAACCTGTGTCACGGTTTCCTTTCAGAACTTTCGTTACCTTTCCGGCAAATGCTCCCGGCTCAATGGTTACGATATCCGGTGTATAGCTGTTTACGAACGGCGCTACTGCTGTAGCTTTACTTTCTGCCGAACTATATTCCTTACTATCGTCTCCCTTGGTTACGGTTGTTACCGTATACAGCTCTCCGTCTTTCTCCTGTACCGTAATTGCAACGGTCGCTGATACTTGATCATACGTATACTTTGTATCGGTGCCTGCTGCCTCGCGAACGGAGTATTGATATGTCTTACCAATGTCTGTTTCATCAAACTTCACGTCACTAAGCTTACTCATCACCGCGACATCGTCTTTGCCTGGTGCAGTATTCTTAAAGCTCTTATCAGTCTCTGCAAGTTTTGCTTCTGCTTCTTCTGCAGTTACACTGTCAGTTGCTTCACCGGTAATTGTGAAATCAAACATATCTGCTGCAAGTGTACGTCCATTCAATGTCTTTGTAACATTCAGTCCGCCTTCATCACCGTAAGTTGTCGATGCTTCAAATTTATTGATGAAGATTTGTGAATTGGTCACCCCGTCAGCATTGATCTCTTGTGTTGCCTTCAATACAGAATCCTGGTCTGTTACTTTAATAATAATCTCATATGTATGAGAATCATACGTCCATCCTGTCGGTGCATTTGCATTGGTCTCTTGAACGGTAAACTTATAAGTTCCGGCTTTCTTAAATGTCAGCGCATTAAAGTCTACTTGCTCTGTTCCATCCTTTGGAATCAGTTTAGTTGTCGTTTTCTCTGAGCTGTATAGATCTGCCGTCGTTCCAATTCCGGTCAGTGTTCCACTGTCAATCGCCGCCTTCGTTGCTTCATCGGCTGCGCTCAGCTTGAATGTAAAGATCTCTTTCGCATTAAGCCCCTTTACCTCCTTCACTACGGATGGCGTAAATGTTGCATCCTGCGTTGTTGCATAAGTATTCGTAAATATTAATTCCTGTGATCCTTCTGCCAGCGCCGCTGTTAATGTTCCGTCATCATTATCCGTAACATTAACGATAATCGTAACCGTCTCTGCATTATAGGCAACTCCCGGAATCTTGTCTCCCTCTGCCGGTACAACTTCACTGACTGTGATTTGTAAGTTCCCTTCTCATTAAAGGTAATATCTCCAAAGTTGAAGTTGCCGTCTGCATCAGAAGTTGCCGTTACACTCTGCGGTAATACAACTGTGCCTGCTGTAATTGCCGCATTCGTTGCTTCGTCACCGCCCGTGATAGTGAACCGGAAGCCAGATAAATCTTTGTCGGTTGCTTCCCATGGACCATCCATCTTCTTTGTTCCTGCAAGATTTGCTGATCCGTCAAGAACACCGCTTCCGGCATAGCTGTTGTTGAATGCGAGAACAGTCTGCTTTTGATCTGTTTCATTGCTTGTCTCTTCGCTTATGACACTGCCTTTTTCATCTGTCACCTTTGTATGAAGCGTTAATGTTCCGTCTCCATCATCTGTTACCCATAATTCTACTGTATAAACAGTATCATCGTATGTATATCCCGGTTTCTTATCATTCATTTCCGATACTTCATATTTGTATACTTTACCCAGATTCTTCAACGTAAAGTTCGTATCTGTTTTTAACATGGTTACAGTTTGTCCATCTGCCGCCGCTTCGTTGTTCTTAAATGTAACCTCTGTCTCTCCCTCTTTAAATCCAAAGAGTTCTGCCGCTTCATCTGCTGTAGCAGTGTCTGTCTTAACCGCTTTTACCTTAAATTCAAACTGCTCTTTCGCTAATGCATGACCTGTCACTGTTTTTGTAATTGCAAGTCCGCCTGCCGCTCCGAGGTTCAGAGAAGCGCCGTATTCATTAATAAATATCGTACTATAGGACTGTATATTTGCGGTCAACTGCCCATTTCCCGGATCAGAAACATCAACTATTATTTTTGCCTCATTCTTACTATAAGTCACTCCGTTAATGGTTTGTCCTGCATTCTCTTCTGTAACAGTGTAGGAATACTTTCCGACTGTATCATATGTGACCTTTCCGAATCCAAACGGTACATCCGTACCATCTTCCGTTCCGCCTTTCTGTGATACAGTAACGCTTGTTACATCATTGCCTTCCGTATCTTTCGGCATTGGAGTTCCATCTTCTGCCGTAAGATTGAATGTAAACGAATCATCTTCTTTCCAGTCGCGTCCAACCAGTCGTTTGTGGAACAATGCTGCCGCTTCTGTGAAGTCTACTTCCACGCTGTCTGCATGATATCCGTTCGTAAAACCTGCTACTATCGTATCTCTTCCGTCTGAACTATCATGATGAGCTTCTGCTGTCACACCATCTCCCTGCATTGTAACTTTCGTTTCTGTATGCATCGTTCCGTCGCCGTTATCTACTACCGTAATATCAAAGCGATATGTGTCCTTTGAGTATGTAACTCCCGGTAAATTTCCTGCTGCCTCTGAAAGAACGTAGCTGAACGTCTTTCCTGCATCATCCTGTGTAAAGGTCACCCCTGACAATTTGTCAAAGATCCGAGATGCAACACCGTCTGCGCTCCTGATGTGTTTGTAATTCTCTGTCCAGAATCTGACCAATTTAGCATCCGGCTGTCTCAGCATTTACAGTATCACTGTCTGCCGCCTCGATTTTAAATGTAAATTCGCCCGCTTTCAGAGCACGGCCGGATAACGTCTTTTCTACAATCAGTTCCGCGCCTGTTCCGTAAGTTGCAGACGCTGTATACAGATTGACAAATGCAGCCGCATCAGTATCTGCGCCTTCACCGTTATAGTAAGCTGTTTCTGCCTTTAATTCTCCGTTCTCATCTGTCACAATAACCCGTACTCTTGCTGTATGTCGGTCATATACCATTCCGTTTCCGTTTTCCGGGGCATTTTCTACTACACTAAATACATATGTTCCCGGACGTTTGAACTCGATACTGTCAAAATCAAATGTTGCAGCCTGATTATTCGTCAGTCCGTTCACCGTTTTTTGCATCGTATCCTGAGCCGTATCTCCATTGAAGATAATGAAATTTTCTTTAAGACCGGTTCTTGCTGCGGTATTTGCAGCACTCAATGTAAAGGAGAACTCTTCATCCACAAGAGAATCGCGTCCGACTAAAGTTTTTCTTCCCTGTACCGCTGATTCTCCCTCACCCGGAAGTACTATAGGCTTCGGTTCATAACTGTTGTTGAATACAACCTGATCTTCAGCAACTGCTCCTTCTGCTTTGCTGTATGTTTTTTCTATGACAATATACGCATCCTCGCCTGAACCTTGTGCCTTTGCCATAATAGATACGGAATATGTTTGTGCTTATAAGTTATACCGTTTAAAGTATAAGTTCCGTCTCCATTATTAACCGCAGTTCCGGAATCACTTCTGCAATTTCATACGTCCACGGTGTATCACTGACATTCTCCTCTGTAAACACCATGTTACCGAATGTAATTCCTGTTCCGACGTTGACTACATGGATATAACCATTTTCATCCTTCTCTCCGGTCGGCATTGGCGCCTGCTCTGCGTTGTCTCCGGTCGCTTTGAGTTTAAATTCAAACATTCCGTTTTTCAACGGATTCGCTCCGCTTTCATCTGCATACACTTTTTTTGCAAGTATAGATGTCGTTGCGGAATCTGCATGGAAATCATTTACAAATACCGCTGTTTTATTCTCAACCGGAATCGGCGTATTTCCTACTGACGCCCCGTCGTCATTAGCCGTTTTTTCCATTTCTGCCACAGCGGATAATGTTCCGTCTCCATTATCGGTCACCGTTACCCGATATGTATAGGATGCCAGAGAATATATAACTCCCGGTATTGCACTTGCCGGCTGTTTCTCCTGAATTTCATATTCATATACTCCGGGATGAGAAAATGTGATCTCTCCGAAGTTTCCTGATGAATTTTTTTCTGTTACCTCAACGCCTTTTTTACCATCAGCAGCTCCATTCGGAAGCGGAGCTCCTTCTGTTGTCGGAATCAATTCGATTCGGAACTTATCTGCAATATCCCACCGGTCAAACTGTTTCTCATAACTTGCGAAATCAGTTTCGGCAAGCGTGATTTCATCTACGTCATATGTATTTTCAAACACATGTTTTACAGATTTTCCTGAAACGATCGTTCCAGCCGCCTCTTTTGCGTCCGCCTTTTTATCAACTGCCGTCAGTTCAAATCCTTTCGGCAGTTCTTTTTCGGTTACGGTATATTGCGCATCTTTATCCAATCCATGAATATACAGCGTTTCGTCATCTTTAATCTGATACTTGGCAGCTCCGGTCTTATCAAATTCCAGTTCAAATGCTTTTCCCTGAATTTCATTTTGCGCATTTCGTACTTCCGCTTTGACTGTTTTTCCCTTCATAGACGGAATACTGATCTCAAATGTGAACTTTTTATCTTTTAATATTTCATCCGCATTCAGATTTTTATTCGCTGCCACGCGGGCATCTTTGCTGATTGCAAGAGCGCCCGGAAGCTCAAGCGCAAGCCTTCCGTTATTTCCCAGATAAACATTTAAGTAATCGGGATTATTGATATTATCCCAAATCGGATCGATCACTACATCCGCCGTATTTGTTATGTTCTCTGTTTTATCATCTATCAACGCATCGATTCTTGTCAATCGTGCAGAACCGGACTTGATAAAGTATTCTCCCTTGTCATTTATACCGAAGTTCGCACTTGCCTGCTGGAAGTTTGATCCCGTAAAGGCTACCTTGCCGTCGATTTCTTCAACCTGACCTCCGTTTAACTGCACATACGGTCTCTTATAATAATACGTCTGATCCGCACTCGGCTCGTTCTTTACTGCCATTGTACAATCTTTATCTGTATAAATCGGAGTATCTTCTGTAAAATAATAAAATGTATTTTTCTTTGCCGGTTGGAAAGAAGCAGTCGTATTGCCCAATGTCTTTCCATTCGGATCTATGTATTGTCCGTTATAATAGTTTGAATAGAAATACGGAACTCCATTCTCATTATGAGCGTTCAGATATTGCTGAAGCGCCTCGTCATCTGCATCATTCGGGTTTAGTCCGTCGGCAATTCTTTCCCGGACCTCCGGCTTGATGCTGACACCATAGAAGATACGGAGCGGATATGCCTCCTGTATATCCATCGTTTTATTTCCGTCACTGTCTGTATCTAACGTAAAGTGACGAAGCGGGATCAAACCTGCCGGAATCTGTACTGTAACTGTATCACCGGTTTTCAGGTCTGCCCCTTTCTTCACCTGAACGATAATATCTTTTACATTACCGTTCGGATAAGTTCTGTATCTCCTGTTGCACTTCCTTCATATTTATATGTAGTAACACCGTTTTCAGTAACCGGTTCTCCTACCGGATCGAATATCTGATCTGCAAAGACCAAACTCTTAAATTCATCCACCTGCATATATTCGCCGAGCTGATCGGTAAATGTAATATATCCTACCTTACCCGGATCATCCCCTTCTGTCTGTGTCGGAAAACCAAATCCTGTTTCCAAATCCGATGAAATCTCATTAAATATATTATTCAATTCATCTGCATCCGTTGCCGCTTTATAATAATCAGAATTATCTGTGCGTTTTCCTAATGTACAAGAATAGCGATTAGGTCGTGTACTGCTTGTAGCAGTCGCATCCGGATAGTTGCTAGAAACCGCATGCATATATCCGTTAAAGTTACCAGCGCTTGTATTTGTATCGTTCGGATTCGCATCCCGGAACACGCCGATACTGTAGATCAAAGCATTCGCATCCTTCAACTCTTTTGCGTTCGTAATGGCGGCAGCTGCAACACTGTTACTCCAGTCACTATTCGACGTCGGCTGACCATCTGTGAAGAAAACGACAACTTTCTGCGCCCCTTCTCTGGTTCCTCCAAGCTGAAATGCTCTCTGCGCCTGATTCAATCCAAAATCTGCGCGAGTTGCTCCTGCTGCAATCAGACTATTCACTGTTGAGGTCAAGTCCGAAATATTTTTCGTTGTGTAAGACTTTAATTCCGTTACAATTTGTGAACGATTATAATTGTTATTTATAAAATCATTTCCAATGTTGTCACTTTCATCACTTGCAAATTTTACAAGGGAAACTCGATGCTGTAATTTTATATCATCAATGGAATCATTCATTTTAGCTGTTTGTTCCACAAAGTTATTTACTGCATTTTGCAGAGCTTGCAGCTTCGTAATATTTGTTCCCAAATCTCTTCTCTCGTAAAATTGGATTGTGATTTGGATTGGAATCTTCTGCGGATATCTTTCGGCTCGACCGTTTGTCCATTTAATTCCCAGTGCGTAAATTCCCACCAAAACAGAATTTTTTGACCTTCAGAAGTAATTTTGCCTCCATCCTTTGTGTAATATTCTTGATCTTCTGTTTCACTAAGATTTCCTGCATATATCTCTTCATATCGATATCGCTCACTCTCAGGCCTAGTTCCCATATGCGGTGAATTTTCCATAGAACCTGACGTGTCTACTACCAGTACGATATCCAACGGTCTGCTAACCGTCTTTACTGTATTCGATGTAGATGACAATGCCGATAATCCAACTAAGAAATCAGAATCGCCTTTTTTGACACTTGGTCTGCTTCCGCCCTCAAGCTGAATATCCTCTGTGAGTACTGTTTTATCTGTCCAGATACGTCCGATGTTTCTGTCGAATCTTTTACAACCTGATTCCAAGTATCCACAGTAGACGGATCTGACACAGAGGTTTCATCAAACGCTACCGCCGGAGTCGGAGTCGAATCTGAGGCATAGACTTGTCCCATACCACCGGGTATCATTCCGAGCACCATAGCCCCGGCAAGAAAAATCGCCAGCGCTGAACGCAGTTTACTATTTTTCTTTTTCCTCATAGTCACTATCTTTCCTTTCTTGCTTATTTACAGAATTATTTATATTCCTATTAACCCTGCATCAATCTATATAAATCAATGGAGTATTTGACATCATTTCACTAAATTCATCACTCCCCTTACATATTTTTTCTAAATAATGCAAAATAGCTCCATCTTTTCAACAGCATATAAAATCATACGTTAACAAAGTGTGAATAACTTGCCATTTTCTCCTTTTTCAAGCTATTATATTTTTACTTTTTCACATTTTCCGCATTAATAATCCACTATATGTGAAAAACCGATCTATTGTCGAAATTTTAATAATTTCTACAATAAATCGGTTTTACTTTTTCTCTGTTTTTAGTTATCTTCCCTGAATTTATACCTGTTGATTCGGGCATTTGTTTCTTCAGCCCATGAATACTCCGTCATATACCCCCCCCGGGGTATCAATGCCGCTTCTAACACTTTTCCCTGTACCGGATAATATATTTTCTTCTATCCACATATAATAATCACAGTCCACATTGGCATAATTAATCCAACAGGCAGCCCGTTTCTTAACAAATACATCTTTAATCCCATATGTACTGAATATCTTATTCAAATCCATAACCGCCCTGCGATACAGATTTTTTACCTTTTCATCGTACAAACGATTCTCCCAGAGTTTGTCAACGGCTTCTTCCATTGTCACAACTCCGCCTTTATTGTCCACACATAACGCAAGCAGTTCTTTTGCCTTTTTATTGGAAAATATCACAAGTTCTCCATTAATAAATAAGTCGAATCGGCCAAATGTCCTAATATATGCCGGCTTCTTCTGTCGCCGACTGAGAAGTTTTGCATTTCCCATAGTCCATGTTAAATCTTCCATAGTATACGGCCTGATCATATAACCATCCGCTTTTATCCGAAGTGCCTCCAATATATATTCTGTATGTTCTATAAAAAATACAAGAACTATTTTAGGATTTAATTCCCGTAACTTTTCTCCGAGCTGAAGTCCGTCCATACCATTTAATTCGATATTTATAAAAGCCGCTTCCACTCTATGTCTGGAAACATATTTAAGCGTTTCCGCAGAATCATTAAACTTCCCGCTCAGCTCTACATATGAAAATTGTTTGCATTGTTCTTCAAAAAGACGGATAGCTTCTTCATCGTAATCTGCAATAATAACTTTCATAACATCATTTCATCCTTCTTACACATAATATATTTTTATATACTCTGTTTATTCCTCTTCCGAAGGGCAAACGACTGTGTTTTGCACCATATCCATATGATGATTCATCCATATGAGCTCATATCCAGTACCAATATCCATATTATATAATTTTCTGACCATTTTTTGCAAGTAAAAACAGTAGACACTAAAAAAGTTTATGTCTACTAAAATGATTCTATATCGCCAAACGGTAACATGCCGCCAATACAAATAACGGGAACACTATTCAATCATAGTATTCCCGCTATCATTCACAGTGAGCGTGCGGGGATTCGAACCCCGGACAACTTGATTAAAAGTCAAGTGCTCTACCAACTGAGCTACACGCCCTTATTCAATTATATTCCTTTTAATTACAAGGAAAATGCCCAGAGCCGGAATCGAACCAGCGACACGAGGATTTTCAGTCCTCTGCTCTACCAACTGAGCTATCTGGCTTATACACAATATACTTGTGTAAATTGCGGGAGCAGGATTTGAACCTGCGACTTCGGGTTATGAGCCCGACGAGCTTCCAGACTGCTCCATCCCGCGATATGAAATTAATTATCTCTATTGAGATCAAGCCGATGATCGGACTCGAACCGATAACCTGCTGATTACAAATCAGCTGCTCTGCCAATTGAGCCACATCGGCGTGTTTACTTCTTTTATAATGTATATTCAGAAGTATAATTAAATGGATGGAGGTGGATTCGAACCACCGAAGCAATTTGCAGCAGATTTACAGTCTGTCCCCTTTGGCCACTCGGAATCCATCCTTATTTTTTTAAAGTGGGGCCTATAGGGCTCGAACCTATGACCCTCTGCTTGTAAG
>ENA-OQCP01000421-OQCP01000421.1-human-gut-metagenome-genome-assembly--contig:-NODE-421-length-19309-cov-9.945522_pt1 | contig 19309 bp, 27 predicted proteins | sample MGYA00242760_ERZ504583 | MGnify/ENA primary metagenome ERZ504583 (study PRJEB26092, sample SAMD00036308) | human gut metagenome | host: Homo sapiens | study: EMG produced TPA metagenomics assembly of...
TCAAGTGATCGAGCGTGACATAGGGGATAACGCCGGCTTTGTTGCAGGTGGCGAAAAGCTCATGATAGAAGGCGACACCCTCGTGGTTGATCTCGCCAGTGCCGTTGGGAAGATGCGGCTCCAAGCGATGGAGACGCGGATACCGCTGATGCCGAAGCGCTGGCACAGGTCGATATCGACCGGGTACTTGTTGTAGAAATCGCTTGCGGGATCGGGGGAGAAGCGACCCTGAGCTGCCAGGAAATCGTCCCAGGGCACTTTGCCCTTGCCGTGCGTGCGGGTCTCGCCCTCAACCTGGTAAGCGGCGGTGGCGCCGCCAAACACAAAGCCGTCGGGGAACTGCATGGGGTTGGTCATGAGTCATCCTTTCTGTGGGATTCGAATAGGGAGAGGTGCCCGAACTGGGGATCCGGGCACCAACAGAGGAGGAACCTAGTCGAGGTTCTCGCGGAGCCACTTGATGGCGCCAGCGGGGTCGCGGGTAAGGTCGATATATTCCTTGCCGCGCGGGGCGAGCAGCTTAATGCCCAGGCGATCGGTGTCGGCCTTCATGTCGTTGTAGTAGCTACGGACCTGCGGGGCAAGCACGATAACGTCGTACTGATCCATGATGGCAGTGTGCTGGCCATAGGCGCTGCGGAGGAAGCGATGTTCTCTCCGGTCTGCGCGGCACCTTCCTTGATGGCGTTGGCAAGCATGGCAGAGGTGCCGGCGCCGGCGCACAGGACGAGGACTTCAGGCCGTCGACATCCTTCTTAGCGGATGCGTCGGCGGCGGGCTCGGGCTGATCGGCGACAGGCTCGCTGTCGGCGGCGGCAGCGGTCGTCTCGACGGAAGCGGTCGTCTGCTCGACAGCGGGCGCAGAGGTGCTGGCGGCGATGGTGGCAGCACCATCGGACTCAGACCCAGCTCGGCGGCGCGCTCGGCCTCCTGGTCGCAGAGCAGCTTATCGTATGCTTCAAGAACGGCAGGTAGATGATGGCGTCCAGCAAGATGATGATCGCGACAAACACCAGGGCGATAAGCTGGAAGTTCGTGGTGATGAAGATGCCGATGGGGGCAGGGGTAGCCCAAGGCACCACGAAGGAGAAGCCGTTCATGCCCACGTTATCGATAAAGAACTTGGCAACACTCACGTTGACGCAACCAGCGGCAACAAAGGGGATGAGCATGTAGGGGTTAAGGATCATCGGCGCGCCAAAGAGCAGCGGTTCGTTGACGGCGAAGGCAACAGGAACAATCGAGGCCTTACCGACGGCCTTGAGCTGCTTGGACTTCATAAAGAGAATCAGCAGAAGCGGCACGATGAACGTGGCGCCGGTGCCGCCGAACTCACCCACGAGCGACATGTTAAAGGTGAGGGAGTGGGCGGGGTGGCCACCGGCCAGCAGAACCTGCAGGTTCTCGGCCTGGTTGGCAAGACGGATGGGGTCGATGCCCGGCTGGACGATCGAGGGGCCGTGGACGCCGATAAACCAGAAGAACGCGGTGGCTGCCTGGATAAGGATAAGGCCAGGATAGGTTTCTGCAGCGGTGAAGAGCGGGGAGAGCAGTTTGATAAGCAGCTCGGAGAACGGAACGCCCATGAGGTTGCGCACGACGACATCGATGATGCCGCAGATGATGACAGCACCGCCAAAGGGGATGATGTCGCGGAAGTTCTGAGCGATGGCGCCCGGGACCTCCTTGGGCAGCTTAATGGTCAGATCGCGCGAGACGCAGAACTTATAGACCCACACGGTAATGAACGCGGCGATATAGGCCGAGAACAGACCGCGCGTGCCCATGCTGGTGCAATCGAAGACCGAAAGCTCGGAGCCGTTGAACTTGGTGGTGAACTGCGTGACTGCGAGCAGCAGCATGCTGCACTGGGCGGCCACCATGGTGGAACCGTCGTTGAGCACTTTGCCGGCGGGCATGCGACGGTTCATGGAAGCCGTGAAGTTCTTGGCAGTGGTGCCGGCAACCATGATGCCCATGACGCCCATGGTGAAGTTGTAGAGCTTGTTGCACCAGTCGATGAGCGGCTGGGGCAGCGTGACGCCGACTACGCCGGGAAGGGTGGCAATGAGCAGAAAGATCGAAGAGGTGAGGACAATGGGCATGCACCCAAGGAATCCGTCCTTGATGGCCTGGAGGTATATGTTCCTCGAGATCTTCTCAAAGAACGGTTGATGCTTTTCGAGCATCTTTACGATGGCGTCCATAGAGCTCCTTTGCTACTTGATGCGCGATGCATGTGGATGGAACTGGTCGTCGATGGATGGTCAGGACTGCCCGGAAACTTCCTGCTTAAGGAAGGCATTGCGAAATGACAACGTTGTCATTTCGTTAATGACAACGTAAGACATTTTTGGAAGAGCAACAAGGATATACGGGTGAGCGGTCGATATTGTTCGGTAAACGGTTGATTTATCAGTCAGGCAGGTAGTGTATGCTAGAACGCAAAAACAAGCGATGTAAAACCGACTGGAGAAGCAGTGGCAACGATGGACAAGAAAAATGTCTCAATGAATGATGTGGCGATTGCCGCTGGTGTTTCTCTCAAGACGGTTTCGCGCGTGATTAACGAGCCCGATAGCGTGCGAGAGTCGACACGCGATAAGGTTCATTCGGCCATGGAGGCGCTCGGGTTTCGAGCCAACTTTGCCGCGCGTTCGCTCAAGTTGGGCCGTTACGGGTGCATCGGCGTCGTGCTGTTCCACTTGTCGGGCGGTGCCGTGGACATGATCGACGGTATCGCCGATGCGCCGAAGAGCGAGGCTTTGCTCTTACGATGATCAAAAAGCGGGCGGGGGAGAAGATGACCCTTGCCGAAGCGGCGCGTAGGATGTCGCAGCTCCCCGTCGACGGCATGATTTTCAACCTGCGCCAGATGGTCGATGACTTTGATACCTTTGAGGCGCCGAAAGACCTCAAGACGGTGATTATCACACCGATGGAACATCCTACCTGCTCTACCGTCAGTGACGACCAAGAGGGCGGCGCGCGCATGGCGTGCGAGTACTTCTTGAACCACGGGCACAAGAACGTGTACTTCGTCTCTGGTAAGAAAGAGTCACTGTCGAGCCAGTGCCGTATGAAAGGTTGGCGAGCGGCACTCGAGGCACGTGGCATTGAGCCGCCCGAGCCTCTGCAAGGCGATTGGAATGCGGATAGTGGCTATGCCGCGGGCCTTGTGCTTGCCGATAAACCCGATTGCACGGCGGTCCTCGCTGCTAACGACTGCATGGCAAACGGCGTGATGATGGCTCTACGTGACAAAGGCTCAGTGTGCCCAATGATGTGTCCGTGATCGGCTTCGACGATGAGCTCTATAAGACGATTCCCAACTCGATTCTGACGTCGGTGAAGTTTCGCCACCGCGAGCTGGGCGTCCGTGCGCTCAACGAGGTCGTCGCGGGTCTGGAAGCTCCGAGCTCCAGAAGCCGTACGTTCGTCTCGGGCGTGTTGGTCGAGCGTTCCAGCGTAAAGGACTTGCGGGCGTAGACGTGCTCGGCCTATTCCGTTTGTCTCGATCTGTAACAACTAGACGGTCAAAAGTGGTCTACATGTTACAGATTGAGATTTTCGGCTTGGCCTGTGCGTTCATCTCGATCTGTAACAGCTAGGACCGAAAAACTCGGCTAGATGTTACAGATTGAGATGAACAGGAGGACGGGTGCGGTCTAAACAAAATGGCCCGCGCATCACACATCGATGCACGGGCCATTTATTGTCTGCAAGCGGCAGGTGGTGTCAGCGTCTTATGCCTCGAGGTTTTCCTCGATCCAGGCGACGGCACCCTTGGGATCCTTAGTGAGGTCGATGTACTGTTTGCCCTTGGGCGACAGCAGCGTGATGCCCAGGCGGTCGGTGTCGGCCTTCATCTCGTTGTAATAGGTGCGAACCTGCGGAGCCAGGACGATGACGTTGTACTGGTCCATGATGGCGTAGTGGCTGCCGTAGGCACCGGCGTTGGCGGTAATGTCGATGCCCAGCTCGTCGGCGCCTTCCTTAAGCGCGTTGGCGAGCAGTGCAGAGGTGCCGGCGCCAGCGCACAGAACCAGAACCCTCAGATCCTTGCCCTTAAGGGCGGACGGAGCTGCGGAGGCCTCAGTGCAGAAGCGGTCTCGACAACAGGAGCCTCAACGGCGGGGGCGGCAGCGGTCTTGACGGCCTTGGTCTCCTCGGCCTCTTCTTCGGCCAGGGTCTCGGCCTCCTGCTTGCACAGGACGTTGTCGTAGGCCTTGCAGAACGGGTAGTAGATCAAGAAGTCAACGACCAGCAGGACGACAACCAGGACCAGAGAGATCGGCTGGAAGTTGGTGTCGATGAAGGTGCCGATCGGTCCGGGGAGTGCCCACGGCATGGCATAGATAAAGCCGTTCATGCCCAAAAAGTCGATGAAGAACTTACCAATGAGGACGTTGGCCACGGGGGCAAACAGGAACGGGATCAGGAAGTACGGGTTGAGGATGATGGGCGCGGCGAACAGCAGCGGCTCGTTGACGGCGAACATCACGGGCACGACAGAGGCTTTGCCGACGGCCTTGAGCTGCTTGGAGCGCATAAAGAGCAGGAAGATGATCGGGACAATGAACGTGGCGCCGGTGCCGCCGAGTTCGCCGATGTAGTTACCGAAGTTTTCGGTCAGGGCGAGGGCGGGGTGACCGCCGGCCTGCAGCGTGGCGAGGTTGGTGGTGATGTTGCCAAACAGCGCGGCGTTGAGGGCAGGCTTAACGACCGAGGGGCCGTGGATGCCCATGAACCAGAACAGCGGATCATGAACCAGATGAGGGCGAGGCCGGCGTAGGAATCGGCAGCGGCGAACAGCGGGCTCACCAGCGTGGAGATGACGTTGGCAAACGGGACGGCCAAGCAGGTGCGGCAGATAACGTCGATGACGGCGACAAACAGGATGGAGAAGCTGAAGGCGAAGATGTCGCGGAAGTTCTGGCGATGGCGCCGGGGACTTCTTTGGGCAGCTTGATGGTGATGTCTCGCTTAATGCAGAAGGCATAGATGTTGACCGTGGCAAATGCGGCGACAAAGGAGCTCAGCAGGCCCTTGGTGCCCATGTTGTCGGTAAAGAACACCGAGACATCGGCGCCGTCGATCTTGGCACTCGTCTGGGTAACGGCCAAGATGAGCATAGCGCACATGGCGGCGACCATGGTGCTCGTGGCGTTGATGGCCTTGCCGGCAGGCATGCGGCGGTTCTTGGAGCCGGTCAGCGCGCTTGCGGTGGTGCCGGCGACCATGATGCCCACGACGCCCATCGTGAAGTTGTAAACCTTGTTGCAGAAGTTCACGACGTCGACGTTCCACCAGTCGGGCAGCGTAAAGCCGCCGACCGTGGCGACAACGCCCGGCAGGGTCGAAATAAGCAGGAAGACAGAAGAAGACAGGATAATGGGCATTGCTGCCAAAAAGCCGTCTTTAATGGCCTGAAGGTAGATGTTCTTAGAGACCTTGTCGAAGTACGGCTGACCTTTCTCCAAGAACTTAACGATCGATTCCATAGTTCACGCTCCTCTTTGCATGAAATCTTAATGGCATGGACGTTGAAAACCTATATGGTCTCCCGCTTGCTAAAAGCCCGGGTGCAGGCGGGGCCGGTCCCAGGGGGAGAGAGGGGAGCGGCTGGGTTTGTATCGCATAGGGCCGCTCCTTCTCGGGGGAAAGCGAGGCGATGCGCTACTGCGCGTCCGCCATAGTGTCGGCGAGCTCCTTGTACCAGAGTGCCGACTGCTTGATGTAGCGTTTTTGCGTGTCGAAGTCGATGTAGAACAGGCCGTAGCGCTTGTTATAGCCATTGGCCCACGAGAACTGGTCCTGCAGGCTCCAGATAAAGTAGCCCTGGACGTCGACGCCCTCGCTCGCGCCTGGAGCACCTTCTCCATGTGCTGGTCGACAAAGTCGATGCGCTCGGGATCGGCGACGATGCCGTTTGCGTCGGGCTCGGGGTCCTTGTGGCCCAGGCCGTTTTCGGTGATATAGATGACGGGGAGGTTGGGATAGGTGGCGCTGATGTGCTTGAGCGTGTCGTAGAGGCCTTGCGGGTAGATGAGCAATCCCAGTCGGTGGTGGGGATACCCGGCATATCGACCTGCTGCCCGACGCCCTTAAACTTAAAGCACGAGGTGCCCTTGTCTCCGGTGCCGTTAAAGCTGTTGGTTGACTCGCCATCGTAGGCGCGATAAACGCCGACTGATAGTAGTTGAGGCCGAACATATCGTTGCGGGGCGCCGCCTTGGCGAGCTCCTCCATGTCGCTGTCCTCAACCGTAAGTGTGGCGTTGTTGGCACGCAGAATCTCGTTGATGAGTGAGAGGGTGCGCGCGGAGTAGTGACCCAGGAAGGCGCCGTCCATGATGAAGTCGGTGTAGAAGGCGTTGTACAGGTCGGCGGCGTGCTGGTCGGCGGGCGAGTCGGTGGCAGGATATGCCGGCGTCAGGACGTTGACCATGCCAATGCGTCCGCCCAGGTGCTCGGTCTCGTCAAGATCCTTATACAGGTTGACGGCGCGGGCGTGGGCAACGAGCTCGTTGTGCTGGCTCTGGATGCCGCTCGTCACATCAAAGTGATGGTTGGGCGGGAAGTTGCCTTGGATGTATTGGGAGTGCGAGAGGCTGATGAGCTCGTTGATGGTGAACCAATCTTGACCTCGCGGAACTCGCGGAAGCAGAACTCGGCATAGCGCACATAGCGTCGACGGTCTTGCGGTTGAGCAGTCGCTGGTTGAACAGGGCGGCGGGGGAGTCAAAGTGATGCAGGGACACATAGGCTCGACGCCATACTTTTTGCAGCAGGCGAACAGCTCGTGGTAGTGCTTAACGCCTCGGCGAGGGGTTCGGCATCGTCGCCGTTGGGGAAGATGCGGGTCCAGGCGATGGACACACGAATGGCGTTGAGTCCATGCTCGGCAGAAAGGCGGATATCCTCCTCGTAGCGGTTGTAGAAATCACTGGCCGGGTCGGGCAAAAAGCGACCCTGGGCGACAAGGTAATCGTCCCACATGGTCTTACCCTTGCCTGCCACCTTCGTGGAACCTTCCGTTTGGTACGCGGCGGTTGCGGCGCCCCAAACAAAGCCCTTCGGCAGCTGCTGTACGCGGTTTAGCAAAGACATATGCATACACCCTCTCGTCTCGCTGTTCGATATTGTGCGTTTGCGCTCAGGAGGCTCCCTGGTTAGCGTTCAGCGGTGAAAAAGCCCGATAAACACTATCTTAAAATGATTAGAACCAAAATGAGCACGTGAACATTTGACAATGAGCACGTTAACATCCGGCTGGGATGTATAGAAACAAAACAACTTCAAACAGCCGCGAACGGTTGTATTTGTTCGGTAAGCGGTTTTGATTGACAGAAGTTTTCATGTTGTGGTATATGGCTCGGGTATCATGAGCACGTTATCAATGTATGTACGATGCGCCATGGGCGCGGGGAATAGTTGGGAAGCAGGTTAGCGTGGAAGGCATGGATCAGCAGACAAGGAATGGTCGTTCGGCGAGCGCGGCAGAGGTTGCGGCGCTCGCTGGCGTGAGCCGCCAGACTGTGTCTCGCGTGGTCAACGGTATGCCCAACGTGACGGAAAAGACGCGCAAGCGTGTGCTGGCCGCCATGGAAGAGCTGGGCTTTCGTCCCAATTTTGCTGGAGCGGCGTTGCGCGGCGGGTCGTATCGTTCTATTGGCCTGTGCATGTACAACATCACACGTGTCGGTAACCTGGCGACGCTCGAGGGTATCATGCAAGCGGCGCGCGAGCACGATTTTGCCGTCACTATGATCGAGATGGGCGGCGACAAGCCTATACACTTGCCGATGCCTCGCGCCGCATGGTCGAGCGACCCGTCGACGGCATGATTCTCAACATGAACCGCATGGCTCCCGATTTTGAGGAGTTTGTTCCCCAGCCGGGAGTGCGAACGGTCATCCTGTCCATGTATGCGCATCCGCGCTGCACGACGATCGACTCCGACCAGTATGGTTCGTGCGAGCTGTTGACCAATTATCTGCTGGAACATGGTCACTCGAATATGCGGTTTGTGGCGGGTCCGGAAAACTCGATTTCCTCGCGTTTTCGTGAGGCCGGTTGGCGCGATACGCTGGGTCGTGCTCATGTCGATGCCGCTCCGATGCTGCGTGGCGATTGGAGTGCGGACAGTGGGTACGCCATGGGCGAGCGGATTGCGGCCGAGGTGCTTGCCGGCGGGTCGCAGGCGCCGACTGCCGTGCTTGCGGCAAATGACCAGATGGCGCTGGGCGTTATCGCCGCGCTCGAGAACGCGGGCCTGTCCGTGCCCGACGACGTGAGCGTGGTTGGTATCGACGACGCACTCGAGGGACTTGTTCCTCACAATCGGCTGACGACGCTGCGATTTGATTTGCGCGGTGTCGGTAAGCTTGCGTTTGAGGCGGCGATTGGAGAGAGCTCGTCTATCGAGGCGATTCATGTGCCGAGTACGCTGGTCGAACGCTCGACTGTTAGGGACATACGGGGTTAGTCCTACTCCGTTTGTCTCGATTTGTAACAGGTAGACGGTCAAAAGCGGGCTACGTGTTACAGATTTAGATTCTTCGGAAAGAGCAATCCTGTTCGTCTCAATCTGTAACAGCTAGGACCAAAAAACTCGGCTAGATGTTACAGATCGAGACAAACGGCTCCCGACCAGCCCAAAAACAAAAAGACCGGGGGCGGCGCGCCGTGTGACGTGCCGCCCCCGGCTGAGAAATGGGGACAGGTTGTGTGAGCGGGCAACCCCGCCAGCCACTAGTCCAGACGACGGGTCTGCGCCACGTGCTTGTACCAGTAGGCGCTTGCCTTGGGCGTGCGCTTCTGGGTTTCAAAGTCAACGTAAAAGAAGCCGTAACGCTTGTTGTAGCCATTGGTCCAGGAGAACTGATCCTGCAGGCTCCACAGGAAGTAGCCGCCCACGTTGACGCCCACCTCCATGGCCTTGAGCAGCAACGCAGGTGCTGCTCGATGTAGTCGATGCGCGGCTGGTCGTCCACAAAACCGTTCTTGTAGGGGTCCTTGTAGCCCATGCCGTTCTCGGTGATGAAGATCTGCTTGTAGTTGGGGTAGCGCTGCTTAATGTAGACGAGCAGATCGAACAGACCCTCGGGATAGATGATCCAGTCCCAGTCGGTGGTGGGGATGCCGGGCTTGTTCACATGCTCGCCAATGCCCTTGACGCGCCAGCGACCGGTGCCCTTCTCGCCCGTACCGTTGTGGTGCAGGTCGTTCTCGCCATCGTAAGCCTTCAAAAAACGGCACTGATAGTTGTTACGCCAGGTAGTCGTTGTAGAGCGCTGCCTCGCGCATAATCTCGAGGTCCTCGTCCAAGATCTCGATGGTGCCGCCCGAGACGGCAGCCAGGCGGTTGGCGCACTCGAGGGTGTCGGGGGCATACTCGCCGCGGAACGTCGCGTCGAGCAAAAACTGGTTTTGCAGCACGTGCTCGTTGTTGGCGGCTTTGATGTCGGCGGGGTCGTTCTCGTTGAGCGGGTACTTAAACTCCAGCGACTGGATGACGCCGATTTTGCCCTTAAAGCCGCCGTTGTGGAAGGCCAGCACGGCCTTGGCGTGGGCGAGCATCATGTTGTGCTCGCACTGGAAGGCCTCGGCAGATGCGCCTTGACGCCACCGGGGAAGGTGCCCTCGATGTAGGTGTTGGAGGCGTCGGCCAGATCTCGTTAAAGGTGAACCAGTAGGTCACCTGGTCGGCGTACTCCTTAAAGCAGAAGGTGGCAAAGTCCACAAAGGCGTCGATGGTCTCGCGGTTGAGGAAGTCGCCCTTCTCAAAGAGGGGAAGCGGCGTGTCAAAGTGATGCAGCGTGACGAACGGCTCAACGTGGTGCTTGTGACACTCGGCGAAGAGATCGTGGTAGAACTGGACGCCTCGGGGTTGATTTCGCCGGTGCCGTTGGGGAAGATGCGGCTCCAGGCGATGGAGAGGCGAATGCCGTTGATGCCGAACTCCTCGCACAGCTCCAGGTCGACGGGGTACTGGTTGTAGAAGTCCGAAGCGGGATCGGGGGAGAAGCGCCCCTGGGCCTCCAGAAAGTCGTCCCAGGCAACCTTGCCTTACCGTGAGTGCGGGTCTCGCCCTCTACCTGGTAGCAGCGGTGGCGCCGCCAAAGACAAAGTCCTCGGGAAACTGCGCGGGCGGGTTGGTGACGCTAGCAGGATTAACGGACATGATGATCCAATCGTCTAAATCGAAGGGCCAGCCGGTCTTGGATGGTCGGCTGGCCCTGGGCGTTACTTACTTCGAAAGTTGCTCACTCACGAAGCGAGAGACTTGTCGCCGTTCTGGGAGAGCTCGATGTACTGCTTGCCACGGCAGGCGACGCACTTGTTGCCCACGCGCTCACAGTCCTTCTGCAGGTCGGCCAGGTAGCTTGCGGCCTGCGGGGCCAGGACGACCAGGTCAAAGTCGGGGAGCATGTCCACGTGGTTGCCATAGGCCTCGGCAGCGGTCTCGAGGTTAATGCCGCGCTCCTTGGCGGCCTTGGCCAGCGCGTTGGCGAGCAGGCCCGAGGTTCCGCCGCCCTGGCAGAGCACGAGCACGCGCTTGCCGTTGAGGTCGCTGGCGGTCGTTGTCTCGGCAGCGGGTGCTGCGGAAGCGGCGGGGGAGTCGGCCTTCACGGCCTCGGCAGCAGCGCCGGCGGCAACGCTCTTGGCGTCAGCCTTGCCCTGGAAGGCATCGTTGAGCTTGGCGGCCTTCTCGGCGTTCTTGGCGGCGAGCTCCTCCTGGGAGATCTCGGCCTCCTCGGCGCACTTCTGGGCGTCATAGGCACGGAAGAACGGGTAGTACAGAACGAAGTCGACGACCAGGATAAGGCGAGCATCACAAAGGCGAGCGGCTGGAAGCCAGGCCCATGATGGTGCCGATGGGGCCGGGGACGGTCCAAGGCAGGGTGTACATAAAGCCGTTCATGCCCAAGAAGTCGATAAAGATCTTGAGGATCCAGATGTTGGCGATCGGGGCAAAGACAAACGGGACAAAGAAGACGGGGTTGAGCACGATGGGTGCGGCGAACAGCAGCGGCTCGTTGACGGCAAAGCACACGGGGACGATAGCGGCCTTACCGACGGCGCGCATCTCCTGAGACTTGGCCAGGAAGCAGAACATAAAGACCAGGACAAGCGTGGCGCCGGTGCCGCCCATGCAGACGACGAAGTACTGGGCACCCTGGGTCAGGACAGCGGAAGCGTGCTGACCGGCCTGGAACGCAGCCAGGTTGTCGGTCATATTGGCAACGAGAGCGGCAGCGATGGCGGGCTCGACGATCGAGGGGCCGTGGACGCCGACGAACCAGAACAGGCTCATGGCGCCGTAGATCACAGCGAGGCCGATGTAGCCGTCGCAGCGGTGAACAGGGGCTGGAACACCTGGATGACGCCCTGGGCAAAGCAGAAGCCAAAAGCAGCGCGGAAGGCGATGTCAAAGACCCAAAAGACGGTGATGCAGACGGAGAAGGGGATGATGTCCTTAAAGGTCTGCGAAATGTTGGGCGGAACCTGCTCGGGCATCTTGACGGTGATGTTGCGCTTAATGAAGAACTTGTAGATGATGCCGGTCACAAACGCAGCGATGAAGGCGGTCAGCAGGCCCTTGGAACCAAGGTAAGTGGTGTTGAAGCCGCTGGCAGCGTCCGTGGCGATCGTGTCGCTCGAAAGGAGCAAGAAGCCGATGATGGCCGCGCACATGCACGAGATGAAGTTGATCTGGTTGTTCTTGGGCAGATCGCGGTTCTGAGCGTCGGCGAAGTGCTTGGCTGTGGTGGCAGCGCAGGCGATGGCCAGGATACCCATGGAGTAGTTGTAGCACTTCCACAGGGCGTTGTTGATGTCATCGGGCCAGTAGAAACCCCAGATGTTGGGGACCGAGGCTACCAGGCAGAAGATGGACGAGAAGATGATGATGGGGATGACGGAGATAAAGCCGTCGCGAATCGCCTTGAGGTACTTGTTGCGGGCGATCGCGTTGAAAAAGGGCTGGCCTTTTTCGATGGTGGCGATGAGTTGCTCCATGCAATGCTCCTAAGAGTCGGTGGGTTAGCAACGATGGTAGCTTTTGGCGTTCGGTTGCCAAAATGTTGACGTTGCCATTTTGCGACACAAAAAAAGACGCGAACCGGTGGTTCCTGTGCCTGCGAACCGTCGATTCCTTATGCGTAAACGTTTGAGCCGCCCGGTGGCTCTGTGTTTGCGCAATGGCAACGTTAACATTTGGGCGACAAAAGCCGTTCGGGGAAGCAAGATTGTCGGTGAACGGTAGGTTTTGGGTGGTAAACGTATTGTGGGGGAGGTGTTGGATATACTTGAAGGAGTTCATTTGACTGCGTAGGGTGCCGCCAATGGCATCGTTGACATAGAAAGATCGACCTATGGCCGCTGTTAAAAAATCGGTTTCCGTTAAGGACGTGGCGCGTCTCGCGGGCGTCTCGGAGCAGACGGTCTCGCGCACCGTGCACGATTCGCCCAGCGTGCGCCCCGAGACCAAGGAGCGCGTGCGTGCCGCCATGCGCGAGCTGGGGTATCGACCAATTTTGCCGGTCGATCGCTGCGTCGCGGAAAGTTTAAGACCGTCGCGTCGCCATGTTCAACATTACCGGCACCGGCAACCTCGACCGCATGGAGGCTTTGCCGCCGCGGCCGACAAACACGGCTATGCCATCACTCTCACTAAAGTAGACGGGCATCCGTATACCCTCGAGAGTGCATCGTCGCGCATGAGCGTACTTCCGGTGGATGGCATGGTTGTGATCATGAATCGCATGCCGGCGGACTTTGGCACCTTCGAGCCGCTGCCCGGTATGCAGACGGTGCTCGTTACCATGCTGGAGCACCCGCTCTGTTCAACGGTCGATAACGACCAGTTCGATTGCTCGCGCCAGGTGGTCGAGTACTTGTTGGAGCAGGGGCACAAGACCGTGCACTTTATCTCATGCCCCGAGCGCTCGCTTTCGGGCATGCAGCGCGAGAAGGCTGGCGTGAGACACTGCGCGCACATGGTATTGAGCCGCCGCGACTCGTCCGTGGCGATTGGACGGCACAGAGCGGATATGCTGCCGGTCAGGCTCTGGCAGACGATCCGACCTGTACCGCCATCTATGCTTCCAACGATGCCATGGCCTACGGCTGCATTCGCGGGCTCGAGTCGCGCGGGAAGCGCGTGCCCCAGGACGTGAGCGTGGTGGGTGTTGACGACAGCCTGGGCGACATCGTGCCTGACCGTCGCCTGACCACGGTGCGCTTTAACAACAGGCGTGTCGGCATGTGGGCGGTCGACAAGATCGCCGGTGCGAGGGGGTTGCGTCTGGCGTGGAGCACATGCTGATCCCCGGCGTGCTCGTAGAGGGCGATACGGTGCGCGATTTGCGTTAGGGTGCGGTCCTGTTTGGGTTGCCGCTAACTGTGTTCGATATTGTTCGCATTGGTTTAAAAACCGTTCACGGGCGAAAATCGACCGTTCATAGCTCGAAATTGCGTTTTGCATTGTTCTGTTTTGTTTGAATGTTAATGTTTCTGTCATACACAGCGCAGCGCGTATGCCCGGACGCGATGCTCTCCATTGGTTCATATGTGAAAGGAACGCAACATGGCAACCAAAGAAGAAATCTCGATGGTTGGATTCGAGATCGTCGCATACGCGGGTGACGCCCAGACCGATCTGCTTGCAGCGCTCGATGCTGCTCGCGAGGGTGATTTTGAGAAGGCCGAGCAGCTGCACAAGGACGCCAGCGATGCACTTATCGGCGCCCACGACACGCAGACCAAGCTGCTTTCGCAGGAGGCCGGCGGCGGTGAGATGGAGATGACCTTCATCATGGCTCACGCTCAGGATACTCTCATGACCACCATGATCCTGGAGAAGCAGACCCGCTTTACCATCGATGCCTATAAGCGCATCGCCGCACTCGAGGCTAAGCTCGCCTAACGAGCTCTCATAACCAAGTCCCCTTCCAAAAGCTCTGCCGCAAACTCGCGGCAGGGCTTTTTCTGTTTTCCTCCAAGTTGCGGTGAAATAGGGACTGAATAGGGGCCGGCGGGCGCAAAACAATCCCTATTTCACCGCAACTCATCCGTGATAGTCATTGGGGACGTTCTTAAACGACTAGTCGTTGGGGACAGTCTTGGGGCTTCTGCACGCCCTCCCGTTCGGTTTTTCGATGGGTGGGTATACTTTCCACCGCAATACAGGCCGGAATGAGGAGGTATCCAAATGCCGGATAACGGGTCAATACAAAAAAGAGACGCGCACGAGATGGCTCATGGGCGTCCTGTCCAGATAACCGAGCATACGACGGTAACCGAGCTGCAGCCCAGCCTGTCCGATGTCGTGTGCGCAAACAAAAAGCTGCAGATTGGCTTTATCGTTGCGCTCGTGGTACTGGCGCTGCTGTCGGGCTTTGTAGCTCGTCCGCATTTTGCCGATACCAAGACTTGGGACTCCACCATCGAGGTCATCGATCAAAAGAAGGGCAATGTTTTGGCGCTCACGACTCGTGCGTGGCGCTGTCTGCGGGCATTACCGCGCTGCCGGGTGATACGGGAACGCCGGTTGCCGAGCAGCTCGCACAGCTTTCGGGTAATTTGGGCATCGTGCTTGCCGTGCTCTATCTCGAGAAATATCTGCTGACTATTTTGTGGTCGGTTGGCCTAGGCATCTTAATCCCGTTTGCGTTGGTGCTCTTTGCGGTGTCGCTCGGCATTCACGGGCGCTGGAGCACGAGCGCCGTCCTGCGCCGTGCGGCGACGCGCGTGCTGGTGGTTGCCGTGATCGGCATGGCGCTTGTGCCCGCGAGCGTATGGGTGTCGCAAAAGGTCGATGAGACGTATCAGGTGAGTATCGAGCAGACAGAGCAAAAGGCGACTGAAGCGAGCAAGGCGAGCTCCACAAAGAGCGAGAAGAAATCCGAGACCACGGAAAACAAGAATGTGCTTGAGCAGCTGACCGATGGGGCATCGAGTTTACTCACATCGGTGACCGACAGTGCCAAGTCGATGACCGATAAGGTGGTGCAACAGGTGACCGATCTGATCGAAGGCGTCATCGTGATGATCGTGACCTCGTGCGTTATCCCGTTGCTGGTGCTCGCGGCGTTTCTGTGGCTGGGGCACACGCTGCTGGGGATCGATATCTCTGGCCCGGCGAACTATTTGACGGGCCGTTTTCTGAGGCTCCGTCCAAACATGCCAAGAAGAGCGGACAGTCTGAGTAGGCGGCAAAGCGATCCTTGGAAGACCAACCGTAAGAAGGCGCCGAGACACGTTCTCGGCCGCCCTTCTTGTTTGTTGAATACGTGGCAGGCTAGGTTTTCCCGTTCCCAAACGGTCAGCAATCATCCGTGAACGGTATTTGTTCAAAATAGAACAAAGACAAACAAATAATTGTTGCAGTTGATGTTCGAATGTGTTCAAATAAACATGAACAGTGAAGAACCGCACATTCAGATGCCCGGACCTGAGCGCGATTCAACACTTCCAAACAGAAACTACGCACCTGCGTATCTCTCAAGGAGGATGTCATGAGGGTTGTAATCGCTTCCGATGCCGACGGTATGTCGATGAAGGAGTCCATCAAGGAGATGCTCATCGCCGACGGTCACGAGGTCGTTGACTATTCCGAGACCCCTGCCGCGGACTTTGTCGATTCCGCGACCGCCGTTGCCAAGGACCTGCTGGAGCACAAGGATTCCCAGGGCTTCGCATTCGATAAGTACGGCGTCGGCTCCTATATGGCCGCCGTCAAGATCAAGGGCATGGTCGTCGCCAACATTTCCGACGAGCGTTCCGCTTACATGACCCGCGAGCACAACGGTTCGCGCATGGTCACCATGGGCCCGGGCGTGTGGCACCGAGGTCGCCAAGAAGATCGCCCGCGAGTTCCTGCGCGCCAGTACGCCGGCGGCCGTCACCAGATCCGTGTCGACATGCTCAACAAGATGGCCTAACGAGAGCCACCGAGAACTCGAACTTCTACCTCAACTTGTGAATTCAGACGAAAGGACGTTCTGATGAAGAAGACCATCGCAATCGGTTGCGACCATATCGTTACGGACGAGAAGATCTATCTGGCCGACCGCCTGGAGCAGGCTGGCTACAAGGTGCTCGACTGTGCACCTACAGCCACACCCGTACGCACTATCCCATCTACGGTAAGGCCGTGGGCGAGGCTGTTGCCAGCGGTAAGGCCGACTTTGGCGTGGCCCTGTGCGGCACCGGCATCGGCATCACCAACGCCGTCAACAAGGTTCCCGGCGCCCGCTGCGCCCTGGTCCGCGACATGACCTCTGCCCTGTATGCCCGTCGCGAGCTCAACGCCAACATCGTGGGCTTTGGCGGCAAGATTACCGGCGAGTTCCTGATGGCCGACATAATGCTTGCCTTCCTGGAGGAGCCCTACGAGAAGACCCCCGAGCACGATGCCCTGATTGCCAAGATCGATGCCTGCAATAAGCCGACGCCGAGGCTCAGGCTGACCCGCACTTCTTTGACGAGTTCCTCGAGAAGTGGGACCGCGGCGAGTATCACGACTAAGGAGGTTACGCGGTTTTACCAAACCGCGTAACGGGTCGACGCTGCGCGACGCTCAGGCACCCCATCTCGCCGCTCAAACCGTCGCTCGCGTACATGAAGTACGCGTCGCTCCTCTTTCGCGGCGACCTGGGGCACCTGAGCGCCGCTCGCTGACGTTGAGGGTGCCTGTGGGGTTCCCTCTGTTGCGGCGAAGCTTTTGGTTCAGCAAGCTGCTCCGATAACACGTTTGCTTGCTGAGCTTGTGTGCTTCGTTTTGGCGGTGGACGGCATTCTGCAGCTTTTCAATTGACGGCTCGCGTTTCTGTGAGGGGGCGCGGGCCGGTTTTCTATCAGCCCTATTGACTCGGCGGGCTGGCGTACGAAAGGGAAGGCTCCTATGGAGTTTGTTCTTGATAACGGTTCTGTTCGTGTGACACTGAGCACGGCTGGCGGATCGTTCACTTCGATTAAAGCAACGGTCGCGAGTACCTGTGGCAGGGCGATCCTTCGGTCTGGTCGGGCCAGGCGCCCATTTGCTTTCCGATTTGCGGCGGCCTTCGTAACGGTCGCGCGATGACCATGGGCGGCCGCGAGGTCAAGCTTGCCCGCCACGGCTTTGCCCGCAAGCAGGGGTGGAAGCTCGAGGAGCAGGGTGACAACATGGTTGCGCTGAGCCTAAGCTCTGCCGACCACGCCGAGCTGCTCGAGCAGTATCCGTATCCGTTTAAGATTGTTGCTCGTTACACGATCGATTCGGAAAGGGTGGCCGTGTCGTACGAGGTGACCAATGAGGCACCGAGGACATGCCGTTTTTGTGTGGCGCACCCCGGCTTTAAGTGCCCGCTCGACGAGGACGAGTCCTATGACGACTATGAGCTTCGTTTTGATCAGCGTGAGGCCGCCGAGCTCTGTACTGCCGTTCCCTCGACGGGCCTGATTGATGTCGAGCATCGCAGCAAGAACCCCATGATCGGTCAGAACCTGCCGCTGACCCACGAACTCTTCGACTTCGCGGAGACCATCTTTGACGTGCTCGACAGTCGCGTGGTTACGCTGACCAAGAAAACCGAGGACAAGGGCGTGCGCCTGACGTTCCCTGATATGCCATACCTGATTGTGTGGAGCAAGCCCGAGGGCGACTTTGTGGCCGTGGAACCGTGGGGCGGCCTGTCCACCTGCTCCGACGAGGACGATATTCTGGAGCACAAGCGTGGCTGCCTGGTTGCCAAGCCGGGGGAGACCGTCACTCGCGGTTTTGAGATCGAGATCCTTTAACGAGCTATCGTATGTTTGGGGCTGCGCGTGTCGTGCCCCGGAAACAGGAGTTCAACATGATTCTGACCGTTACCATGAACCCGTCGATCGATACGCGCTATCAACTCGACAAGCTGATTATCGACGACGTGAACCGCGTGACGCCCGAAAAGACCGCTGGCGGCAAGGGCCTCAACGTGAGCCGCGTGCTGCTGCAGTTGGGCGACGATGTGCTCGCGACCGGCCTGCTCGGCGGCCACATGGGTGCCTATATGGCCGAGCTTATGGATGCCGACGGCGTCAAGAACGACTTTGTGCCCATCGCCGGCGAGACGCGCATTTGCCTGAATATCCTGCACGAGGGCAATCAGACTGAGCTGCTGGAGAGCGGCCCGCAGATTGCACCCGCCGAGCTCGAGCCTTTACGGCAAAGTTCGCCGAGCTTGCAGCGAAGGCGGATGTTGTGACGCTTTCGGGTTCGCTGCCGCGTGGCGTCGATGCCGCTACTATGCCGAGCTCGTCAAGATTGCCGAGGAGGCGGGCGCCAAGGTGCTGCTCGACACTTCGGGTGCATCGCTGGAGCCGCGCTGGAGTCCGACGCTAAGCCCGAGCTCGTAAAGCCCAACCTGACCGAGATTAACGGCCTGCTGGGTACGTCCTTTACGACCGACGATGTCGATGCCCTGCGCGAGGCGCTTGCCTCCGATGGCCGCTTTGCCGGTATTCCCTGGGTTGTCGTTTCGATGGGTGCTGCCGGTTCGGTGGGCTTCCATGAGGGTCGCGCGTTCCGCGCCAAGACGCCCGCGATTGCGGCTGTGAACGCGACGGGTTCCGGCGACTCGACCATCGCCGGCTTTGCGCATGCCATTGCTGCTGGTGCCGACGATGTCACAGTGCTCAAGACCGCCAATACCTGCGGCAAGCTCAACGCCATGGATCCCAAGACCGGCCACCTGGTCATGGACCGCTGGGACGAGATCTACAACAGCGTTGTCGTGACTGAACTGTAGAGTTACGCGGTTTTACCAAACCGCGTAACCAGCAGACGCTGCAAACCCGCCAGAGCGGCAATCTGCCTTTCAACTGCGGCGGCATGACCAGAAGGTCAATGCCGCCTTGTTTCAAGGCACCTTGCTCGCTCTGGCGGGTTTTCGCTGTCGTTGCCAAAACATCGACGTAGTCATTGGGGACGCTCTTTAATGATTGGTCGTTTAAGAACGTCCCCAATGGCTACACTCAAAAACGCGCCCGTCGGCGATGTTGCCGGCGGGCGCCGTTGTCGTGTGGGCGGTTATGTCGTGTGGACTGCCGTTGAGCGTCCGGGTCTGTGCTCTACAGCGAGTCGATAAAGCGCTGCTGGGCGGCGCGGCCGGCTTCGTCCCACTTAAAGACGCCGGCGTTGTCGAGCACGTGCCAAACACCACGCCGACCTCCTCGTGCAGGATATCGATGGCGTTGTCCGCCGTAAGCTCGTCGGCGCGGCGGGCATAGACATCCTCGGCCCACGCGGCATGGCTGCGGCAAAGGTCGTCGCCCTC
>ENA-OQCP01000422-OQCP01000422.1-human-gut-metagenome-genome-assembly--contig:-NODE-422-length-19286-cov-2.130330_pt1 | contig 19286 bp, 29 predicted proteins | sample MGYA00242760_ERZ504583 | MGnify/ENA primary metagenome ERZ504583 (study PRJEB26092, sample SAMD00036308) | human gut metagenome | host: Homo sapiens | study: EMG produced TPA metagenomics assembly of...
CGTCTGCGCGCGGCTGGCGGATTTCTGCGTCATCACCGAGGATAACAGCCGCACCGAGCCTGTTGAGCAGATCCTGGCCGACATCCGCGCGGGGCTGCGCTTAGGCAACCCGGCCACACCGTTTGCGGAAATACCGGACCGGCGGCAGGCGATTTATTACGCCCTCGACCACGCCCAGCCCGGGGATATTATTGCGATTTTAGGCAAGGGCCACGAAACAACCATAGAACGCAACGGGGTAAAGGAGCCGTTTGTGGAAATGGAGATCGTGGAGGAGTATTGGGAGGTGAAGAAGATATAAAGGCAAGGTTGCAAAGCCGGAGGGGCTTTACCCGTTCACGGGCGCTTGTAGGGCGGCCAGCCCTCTGGCCGCCGCGGAGGGGTCAAGGCCCCTCCCTGCAAATCTACGCAAAAGGGGTTGCAACGGCAAAGTTACGGGCCGGGCATGCCCGGCCCCGTACCGCACAGCAAAAAAACACCCCTGCGCCGTCCCAAACACGCAGGGGTGTTGCCTATCCTTGTAAAATCAGACCAGCTTATACAGCCGGCCGCTGAACGGGGCCAGCGTCACCTTCAGCGTACCGTCGCACGCCTTGCCGGCAGCCCGCTTCGGCTTTTCGGTCTTGCCGCCGAAGCACTGCCAGTCGGTGTCCAAAAGCAGGGTCAGCTTGCCGGCGCGGGGCAGGGTCAGGGTGTAATCCTCCAGCGCGGTATCGCCAAAGTTGAACGCAGCCAGCACAGCCCCCTCGTTCCCCTCGCGCAGATGGCACAGGCGTCCAGCTCGGGGTGGGCGCAGTCAAGCCACTGGAACGCTGCCGGGTCGTACTCGCGGCTCCAGAAGGCCTCGTTTTTGCAGTAGGCCTCGTTCAGCGCTTTGCGGTAGCGGTGGAAATCATCGTGGTTGGGGTACTGCAGCACCATCCAGTCCTGCTCGCGGCTTTCATTAAATTCACGCAGCTGCGCAAATTCGTTGCCCATAAAGTCGAGCATCTTGCCGGGGTGGATTGCCATATACAGATACAGCGCCGCGCTGCGGGAACTTGCCCTCGTAGTCGCCGTACATCTTCTGTACGATGGTCGCCTTGCCGTGGACATTCTCTCATGGCTGAACGGCAGGATGTAATGCTCGTTCCATGCATACATCATCGAGAAGGTCAGCTTGCCAAGGTTTTCCCGGCGCTCCTCGCTGGTCTTTTTAAAGTAGTCCAGCGTGTCGTTCATCCAGCCGAGATCCCACTTGTAGTCAAAGCCGAGGCCGCCGTACTCCACAGGGGCAGTGACCTCGGGAAGCTGGTCGAGTCCTCGGCAATCAAGATCGCTGTGGGGTGGCGCTGCTGGAGCCCTGATTCATGCCCTTCAAAAATTCCAGCGTTGAGCCGTTCACGCCGCGGTTGGGGTCGCCCTGCCAGTAGATCAGGCGGGACACCGCGTCCATGCGCAGGCCGTCCGCGTGGAACACCCGCAGCCAGTAATCGGCGCAGGACTGGATAAAGCAGCGGATCTCCCGCGGGAGTGCATAAAGTTGCAGCTGCCCCACTCGCTCTGGCCCACGGCGGCGGCCGGGTACTCATACAGCGGTGTACCGTCAAATTCCTTCAGCCGTAGGCATCCACGGCAAAATGCACCGGCACAAAGTCGAGGATGACGCCGATGTCCTGCTTGTGGCAGGCATTGACAAATTCGGCCAGCTCGTCCGGCGTGCCGTAGCGGCTGGTCGGCGCAAAAAAGCCGGTGATCTGGTAGCCCCAGCTGCCGTCAAACGGATGCTCAGCCAGCGGCATCAGCTCAATATGGGTGAAGCCGTTCTCCTTACAGTAGGCGGGCAGCAGCTCGGCCAGCTCGGCATAGGTGTACCAGCTGCCGTCCTCCTTCTGCCGCCAGCTTCCGGCGTGGACCTCATAGATATTCATCGGCTTATCAAAGCATTTGGTGCGGCTCTGCATCCATTTGTCATCGCTGAAGCCCTTGGGCGTATCGGTGATGATGCTGCGGCCGTCGGGGCGCAGCGTCATGGCGGTGCCGTAGGGGTCGCAGTGGGCCACGGTCTGGCCGTTTGCGCCGCGCACCCAATACTGGTAGACCATGCCCGCGTTGACGCCGGGGGCATCGCACTCCCACACACCGGCTGGGTGCGGTGCATGTCAAAGGTGCCGGCCTCGGTCTCGACCGCGATATGCTGGGCGGACGGTGCCCACAGCGCAAAATGTGTGCCGCCGAAGTAGGTGTGCGCCCCGAAAAATTCATACGCATCAAAGGCGTGCCCGGTGTAGAATCCTGCATGTTCATGATGAAGTCTCCTGCTAAGAAGTCATGTATAATTCTATAACGCAGTAGGGGCGGGGTTTTACTCCGCCCGTGCCCACTCGCGGCAGCTGTACCGTTGCCGGGCGGAGCAGAGCCCCGCCCCTACGTTCTCAATTTTTCTCTAAAAAATTGTACCACACCCAAAGGTGTGGTACAACCTACAATATTGAACACGGTGTCTAAAATTAGATTTTCAGCAGCGTCCGTGCGATGTTGAAATAGACGAGCAGCGTCGTGGTATCGACAATGGTGGTGATGAGCGGCGATGCCATGACGGCGGGGTCCATCTTGAGCTTCTCGGCAACGACCGGCAGCAGACCGCCGATCAGCTGGGAGAGGATGACCGTGCAGAGCAGTGTCAGGCAGACGACCGCTGCAACCGGGGGCAGGATGCCGTCCAGAAAGATGAGCTTTGCAAAGTTGCAGAGCGCCAGCGTACCGCCGCAGAGGATCGCCACGCGGAACTCACGCCACAGGATCTTGGGCAGGTCGTGCGGCTCAATGTCGCCGACCGCCATGCCGCGGATGATGGTGGAGGTACTCTGGCTGCCCGCGTTGCCGCCCGCGTCGGTCAGCATCGGAATGTAGGCGGTCAGCACCGTCACGGCGGCGAGGGCATCCTCATACCCGCGGATGACCATGCTGGAGAAGGTGGACGAGATCATCAGGAACAACAGCCACGGCGCACGGCTTTTGTACAGATCCAGCATAGACTGTTTAAAATACGGCTTGTCGGACGGGCCGATAGCGTTCATCTTGGCGATATCCTCGCTGGCCTCGTCCTGCATGATCGAGATAGCATCGTCGATCGTGACGATACCGACCAGACGCTTCTCGTTGTCCACAACAGGAATAGCCAGATAGCCGTACTTCTCGAACATCTGGGAGACATCTTCCTGATCGGTCGTGGTGTTGACGCTGACCACATTGTCATCCATCATGTCGCGGATCAGCTCATTGTCCGGGTCCTTGGAGAGGACGAGTGCGCGCAGGGAGACGACGCCGATCAGCGTGCGGTCGCGGTCGGTGACATAGCAGTTGTTGATGGTCTCCTTGTCAAAGCCGTTCTTGCGGATGGCGCTCATCGCCTGCGCCACCGTCCAGTCGGGGCGCAGCTCCATCAGCTCGGTGGTCATGACGCCGCCGGCGGAGTCCTCGGGATATTTAAGCAGTTCGTTGATCATGCGGCGGGTCGCAGGATCGGCCTGACCCAGAATACGCTTGACTACATTGGCAGGCATTTCCTCGACAAGATCCGTCGCATCATCGACGAACAAATCATCTACAACGGCCTTCAATTCCTTATCGGTCAGGCCGTCGATCAGGTTTTGCTGGGTTTCGGTCGTCAGTTCGGCAAAGATCTCGGCCGCCAGATCCTTGGGACACAGGCGGAACAGCACCGGGAGCTTCTCCGGCGGGAGATCCTCAAACACGGCGGCCAGATCGGGCGCGGGCAGGGTGGACATAACATCGCGCAGGCTCTGGTACTTTTTGGCATCATCCAGATTGGCGAGCATGGCGCGCAGGGTTGCGATCGTGGTGTCGGACATAAAAAAGCTGCCTCCTTTTCAGGCGGCAGCCGAGCACATTTAATTTTAGGCAATGCAAAGCACAGCAATACCGTGCGTTACTTTTAACGCGCAGTTTGCCTCAGGTTGCCCGGTATAAACATGGTGGCTGCCTTATTCAAGATACATCGGTACACAGGACTGGGACTGGGGGTATCCATTGCAACAACCACCTCACCTTTGTTTGAATTTTTACAAAGCGGTGCTATTCGCACCTATACTTACTTTACCATCTGGCACGGCATTAGTCAACGGTAAATTTCGGTAATTTGCGCAAAAAACAAAAAAGCCGACCTCCGGTAAGCTGTAGGGTCGATGCAAGCATCCGCCCCTACAACCTGCCGGAGGTCGGCAGTTTTTATTTCACAGCAAAGCTTACGCCATCAGTTCCTTGACGGTGGCGGCCAGCTTTTCGTCCTTGCAGGCGGGGAAGAAATACTCGGCGAAGTGCTCACCGGCGAAGGCGCCCTTGACGAGATCGCGGTCGAGGTCCTTCAAGATGTCGGACAGGTCGCGGAACGCAACGGCGCGCACGCGTCCAGAATCTTCTTGTTGCGCTGCTCGGGCACAACGCGCTCCTTGGGGTAGCCCTGACCGTGGCCGAAGCCGAACAGCTTCTCAAAGATGTACTCAAGGTTCAGCTCGCCGCCCCAGCCGAAGCCCTTGGCAAAGGGCAGCGCCACGCATTGCCGTCGTTGACATGGGCGAAGGTGTAGGCGTCCACGGGATCCTCGACATGGCCGCAGATCACACCGGGGAAGCTGTTCAGTGCCAGCATGGCACCCTCGCCGGTGCCGCAGCCGGTGATGACATAGTCGGCTGCGCCGGAGTTGAGCAGCACAGCGGCCAGAATACCGTTCTGGACATAGGTCAGCTGGGCGGCATCGTCGGCGGCATACATGCCGTAGTTGACGACCTCATGGCCCATCGGCTCCACGACCTTGCGCAGCGTGGATTCGATCAGTGCGTTCTTAGCAGCCTGGCTATTCTCATTGATCAAAGCGATTTTCATAATTTTTTCTCCCTTTATCGTTGTATATCAGCGGACAAGCTGACGGAAATATGTGGTATTGATGCTCTTGTCGTTCTTGGCCATCTTGCAATGCAGCCATCCAGCGTGCGGGCCACATCGTCAAGCTGCGCCAGTCGGCAGCCTGAGGCTTGACCTCCTCCTCGAGCCAGAGGCCACATCGGTGTGGGAGCAGGCGCCCTCGATGAGGTAGGCGCCCGGGCGGGCGGCCTGAGTCTGCGGCTCGTAGCCATCGGCGCTGCCCAGCATCGTCATAACGAACTCGCCCTTGCGGTTGCGCCCACCCACGATGAGCCGGACGCCACCGGCTGCACCTGCACGGTGGCGGCTTCTCACGCAGGATCTTGACGACCTTTTCCAGCGTCAGGTACTGGGTCTGGTACTCGTCCACGGCATTGATGATCTGTACGGCGGCCAGCGTATCGCCCGCAAAGCCGACCACCACATTGCGGTTGATCTTGCGGACCTTGGGCAGGTCGTTTTTGATGACATGGGGTGTATCGCCGGTGATAGGCTCCTCGACAAAGCGGCCATCACTGACCATAGCGCAGAAGCTGTCACCGCACACTGCTAAAATCGCACTCATTGCTTTTCGTCCTTTGCTGTTTAATGATAAGGCTATTGTAGCACGAAATTTGCGCGGGTGCAATGGGCTTGACTTAACCTGCGGTGTGCGGTATAATAATAACAGAAAAGGCGCTGCGACAAGCGGTTGGCCCTTTCGGTGAACATGTTAAAAGGTTAGCCTAATAACCGTCACCTGCCGGGGTGGCGGTTATTGCTTTTTACAACTAAGCTCAACGTAAAGGTCTTGCGACCGATATAGAACGTAAATGTAAATCGCATGGTCTCACCTCCTTTCGGGGGTGGGGCCAACCGCCTGCCGTTGTGTGCAGCGCCTTACCGCCTGTTGAAACAGGCGGCTTTTGTATTATAACAGGGTTTTCGACGGTATGCAAGAAATTTTGCGGCGATTCGCCGGACGCTGCGGGCGGATATGGAATCCGCCCCTACGGTGTAGGGGGCGATGCTCGTCATCGCCCCGGAAGCGTTGTGACCGCCGCCATGTGCCGCGGGCGAACAATGTTCGCCCCTACAGCACCCATTTTGAATTGCATTGTAGGGAGGGTCTTGACCCCTCCGCGGGCCGATGCAAGCATCGGCCTCTACAGAAACGGCCCGCCGGGATTTTTTTCCCAGCGGGCCGTTTTTCTTTAGTTATTCTTGTAATAATTGATGAGGCAGCCGTCCGCCAGGATCTGCCGCTCGGCATCGGTCATAGCGCCGAGGCTGACCGTAAAGCGAACTACGCCGCCGTCTGGCTTTACGGCGATGGCAGTCAACTCGTCATCGGCATTCAGCAGCGCCTTGCGCACACCGGGCAGGTAGACGTAATCGCCGTTGGCCAGCACGTTGGGCGTATCCAGCAGGAACGGCAGCATGCCCCAGTTGATGCAGTTGGAGCGGTAGCGCTTGGTGGCGTACTCGCAGGCAAAGTTGGCTGCGCCGCCCAGCACACGCTGGCAGCTGGCGGCCTGCTCGCGGGCAGAGCCGTCACCGGGCTTGTTGGCGAAGATGGCCGAGCCGATGTTGGTATTTGCCGCATCGGGCGTGTAGCCCAGCTTCTTCAAATCATCGTAGACACGCGCGATCTCAGCGGGCAGAGCGCCTGCGCGGCGCTCCTCGTCCAGCGCCTTGACGGCTTGGCGTTCGGCACATAGGCCGGATCCTTGCGGGAGAGGTGAACTCCGCCAGACGCAGCGGGTTCGACCGGAAGGAGGAGGTCTCGCCCGAGGGGATCAGCTCATCGGTGGTGGTGACAGGGTCGGTGATATAGCTGACGATCTTGACAAGCAAATCCTCGGTCAGGGCGGGCTGCTCGGGCCAGTCCTTGATGTTCGGGCCGAATTTCAGCGCGTAATCCGGCTCGGGGCGGCCCCAGCCGTTGTAGACGCGCTTGTCGTAGACGCCCTGCTCAAAGTGGTATTCGGGCAGGGTGTACTCTGCATCGGTCAGCTCACTGGCAGCGGTCAGGTAGCCGCCGTTGGCTGCGGTGGCCGCAATGGAGCGAGCGTCCATCAGCGCCACAGCGCTGATCTGACCCTCGCCGGGCTTCGAGCCCTCACGGTTGGGGAAGTTGCGGGTCGTATGGCGGATCGAGAATTCGCCGTTGGCGGGGGTATCGCCCGCGCCGAAGCAGGGGCCGCAGAAGCACTCGCGGAAGATGCCGCCGGCCGAAACAATATCGGCCACTGCGCCGTTTTTGACCAGTTCGAGATAGGTCGGCATACTGTCGGGGTAGACGCTGAGCTTAAACTCGCCGTTGCCGCAGCTCTTGCCGCGGATGATGTCCGCGACCGCGCAGATATTTTCATAGGTGCCGCCGGAGCAGCCGGCCACAACGCCCTGATCCACATAGATACGGCCATCATCGCAGATCTTGCCGACCAAAGTCCATCTCGACCTTGCCGCCCAGCTGCTTATTGGCCTGATCCTGAACAGCCTGCAAAATCTCTTTCGCGTTGGCCTTCAGTTCGCGGATCGGGTAAGCGTAGCTCGGGTGCATCGGCAGGGCGATCATGCACTCAACAGTGGACAGATCCAGCTCAATGCAGCCGTCATAGTAGGCCACATCGGCGGGCTTCAGTTCCTTATAGGCCTCGGGGCGGTTGTGCTGCTCAAAATACTGCTTCGTGGTATCGTCTGTCTGCCAGATGGAGGAGCAGCAGGTCGTCTCGGTGGTCATGACATCAATGCCGTTGCGGTAATCGGCGCTAAGATTGGCAACGCCGGGGCCGACAAACTCCATGACCTTGTTCTTCACATAGCCGTTGGCGTAGGTGGCGGCCACCAGCGCCAGCGCGACATCGTGGGGGCCGACACCGGGGTTGGGCTTGCCGGTCAGATAGATGGCGACGACACCGGGGTAGCTCATATCGTAGGTACGGCCGACCAGCTGCTTGGCCAGCTCACCGCCGCCCTCGCCGACAGCATCGTGCCCAACGCGCCGTAGCGGGTGTGGGAGTCAGAGCCGAGGATCATCCGACCGCAGCCGGACATCATTTCCCGGTTATAGCTGTGGATGACCGCCATGTTCGGCGGGACATAGATGCCGCCGTACTTGTGCGCGGCGGACAGGGCAAACTGGTGGTCGTCCTCATTGATGGTGCCGCCGACAGCGCAGAGACTGTTGTGGCAGTTCGTCATGACATAGGGCAGCGGAAATTCCTTCATGCCGGAGGCGCGGGCCGTCTGGATGATGCCGACATAGGTAATGTCGTGGCTGGTCATCGAGTCGAATTTCATGCGCAGATCCTGCATGGAATCGCTGGTATTATGGGCTTTCAGGATGCCGTAGGCGATGGTGCCTTTTTTGGCTTCGGCCTCGGTCACACCCGCCGGGGCCGTGGTCTGGGGGACGCCGTTTACAAGATAAACGCCATTGTCGTGCAGTTTCATGGGAGAACCCTCCGTATTATATGTATCGCAAAAGCTTCCCCTTAGGGGGAAGGTGGCGCGAAGCGCCGGATGAGGGGCAAGCCTGCCATATTTCCCGTTTACGGATTCTTGCCGGAAGGTCTGCCTCATCAGTCGGCTTCGCCGACAGCTTCCCCCCGAGGGGGAAGCCTTTTAGGTTACAGTCGTGCAATAACCGCCTGCGTAAACTCCTTCGTTCCCGCCGTTCCTCCGATATCCGCGGTCACAACCTTGCCCTCGGCGACCTGGGCCAGAATCGCGGCGTTCAGGCGGGCGGCCTTTTCCGTCTCGCCAAGGTCGTTGAGCATCATCGCAAAGGCCATCAGGATCGCACTGGGGTTGGCCTTGTCCTGCCCGGCAATGTCGGGCGCAGAGCCGTGGACAGCCTCGTAAATGCGGGTCGTGTCGCCGATGTTGGCGCTGGGCGCAAAGCCCAGACCGCCCACAAGCCCCGCGCAGAGGTCGCTGATAATATCGCCGTAGAGGTTCGGGGCCACCAATACATCGAACTGCTCCGGCTTCTGCACCAGCTTCATGCAGAGCGCATCAATGATGCAGTCATCGGCGGTGATCTCGGGATAGTGGGACGCCACCTCGCGGAAGGTGCGCAGGAACAGGCCGTCCGTCAGCTTCATGATGTTGGCCTTATGCACGGCCGTGACCTTTTTGCGACCGTTTTTGCGGGCATAGTCAAAGGCAAAGCGGCAGATCCTTTCGGACGCAGGGCGGGTGATGAGCTTGACGCCGTTGGCCATCTCATCGTTGACCATATACTCGATGCCCTTGTAGAGATCCTCGGTGTTCTCGCGCACAATGACGAGGTCGACGTTGTCAAAGCGGGTGGGTACGCCCGGCAGCGTGTGCACAGGGCGCAGGTTGGCGTAGGTAGAAAAGCGCTGGCGCAGCTGGACATTGATGCTGCGGAAGCCCTTGCCAATGGGGGTAGCCGTGGGGCCCTTGAGTGCCCAGCCGCAGGCCTCGATGGCGTCCAGCGCGCCGGGGGCGATCAGTTCGCCGCTCTCGGCGGCATATTCGGCACCGGCGGCATATTCCAGCCACTCGATGCCGGTGTCCAGCGCGGCGGAGACGGCGCGCACACTCTCGGCGATTTCACGGCCGATGCCATCGCCCGGAATCAGAACTGCTTTCATAAAAATACTTCCCCTTTCCCTGTGTTTCTTACGATATACATAATAGTAACCGGTTTGGGGGTGGTTGTCAATGCGCATTTTTACACATTTCGCGGCAATCTGCCCACCAGCTTAATTATTTAAAGTGCCATCTTGGCAATTTGCAAAATTTTTTAAGTTTTTTCTTGACGAAAGCGCCAATATACTATAAAATCAATCTATCAGGCACTTGGTGTAAGGGAAGGCCCACAGGGGTATGTGCCTGTATAAAAATGCAAAGTGTATAAAGAGAGGGGTATCTGCGATGTATTACCCGGACGTCCCGGCCTTGGAGCCGGATGAGTTGAACCTGCTCTGCAATGAATATTTAGAGCATAACGCCACGCTGGACCCGCATCTGGCGGATCAGATGGGCGTCAAGCGCGGCCTGCGCAATCTGGACGGCACCGGCGTGCTGGCCGGCATCACGAACGTGTCCAACGTCATTGGCTATGACAAGAAGCCGGACGGCACCATCGCGCCTATTCCGGGCCGGCTGGTCTACCGCGGCATCGACATTGACACGCTGGCCGCCGCAGCCGACGCCACGACCGCTTCATGTTTGAAGAAGTCATCTGGCTGCTGCTGTTCGGCTCTCTGCCCACGCAGGAGCAGTATGCCAAGTTCCGCAAGCTGCTGGAGCATCACCGTGAGCTGCCGCAGGGCTTTGCCGATGACATGATCTTAAACTCGCCGTCCCCCAACCTGATGAACAAGATGGCGCGGAGCGTGCTGGCCATGTACAGCTACGATGAGCACGCCGAGGACAACAGCCTGCCCAACATTCTGCGCCAGAGCATCAACCTGATCGCCGAGCTGCCCACGATGATGGTCAACGCCTACCAGATCAAGCGCCGCGTCTATGACCGGTCGAGCATGTACTTCCACCTGCCGACCGAAGGGCAGAGCACGGCCGAGCATATTTTAAGCACCTACCGCGCTGACCAAAAGTTCACCCATGAGGAAGCGCGGCTGCTGGATCTCTGCCTGCTTGTCCACGCCGACCACGGCGGCGGCAACTGCTCGACCTTCACCTGCCGCGTGCTGTCCAGCTCCGGCACGGATACTTACGCGGCCATCTCGTCGGCCATCGGCGCGCTGAAAGGCCCCAAGCACGGCGGCGCGAACCTGAAGGTCATGCACCAGCTGGATTACATTCTGGAAAATGTCGAGGATCCGTCCAACGACGACGAGGTCCGCGAGTTCCTGCGCAAGATCCTCCGCAAGGAGCGCGGCGACGGCAGCGGCTTAATTTACGGCATGGGCCACGCGTTTACACATTGAGCGACCCGCGCGCCAGATTCTCAAGACCCACGCCAAGAGCCTTGCCTATAAAAAGGGCTATGATGAGGAATACGAGATGCTGTGCAGCATCGAGCGGCTGGCCCCGCAGGTCTTTGCCGAGGAAAAGCACGGCCCCAAAAAGGTCTGCGCCAATGTGGACCTGTTCAGCGGCCTGATCTACCGCATGCTGGGCATCAGCGAGGATCTGTACACCCCGCTGTTCGCCATTGCCCGTGTGCCGGCTGGTGCGCCCACCGCGTGGAGGAGGTCGAGTTTGCCAACCGCATCATCCGCCCCGCCTACCAGTATGTCGGCAAGCCGCAGGAGTATGTGGCGCTGGAGGAAAGATAAGATTGCCATTTTCCCGGTGCAAGTGTGCACCGGGATTTTTTGTTCGCCGCAGTTGTAGGGGCCGGGCATGCCCGCCCGGGGCCTACCCGACATTGCCTTTTATGTTTTACATGTAGGGGAGGGATTTATCCCTCCCGGGAACGCCGCGAATGCCGCAAACCTCCCGGGAGGTCAAGACCCTCCCCTACGAACCGACATTCACGGCTGCCTTGTAGGGAGCGGTCTTGACCGCTCGGGGTGGTTACGGCGGACGGGCATTTATGGGAAGGCCGCGGGCCGGGCATGCCCGGCCCCTACCGCCCTTCCCCAAAATTTTCTTGCATTTCCCCGCTGTTTTTGGTATAGTATTTTCTGTTTTTATTCGATAAGGAGATATTTACCCATGTCCGAACATGCCAATACAAGGGAAAAGCGCCTTGCCGCGCTCGCGGTGGCGGTGGTCGTGCTGGTGACGGTGCTGCTCATTGTGGAGACCTTCCGTCTGCTGCTGCCCGGCCTGTGGAGCGCGTTTTCCGCCGGGGACGAGCAGGCACTCAGCGCCTATCTGACCAGTCAGGGGCGGCTGCGCAGCTTTCTGACGCTGTGGTTTCTGGCCGTTGTGCAGGTGCTTTCCCTCGTCATTCCCGCCATGCCGGTGCAGCTGGCGGCGGGCCTTGCCTATGGGCCGTGGCTCGGCTTTGTGACGAGCTTTTCCGCCTCGGCCGTTGCCAACCTCACCGTCTTTCTCGCCGCGCGGCGGCTGGCACCGGTCATCCGCCGCCTGACCGCCGACAATGCCAAGCCACCAAGCTGCTGAACAGCGTGCGCAGCAGCAAAGACCCGTGGTTCTACACGATCCTTGCGTTCATCACACCGGGTCTGCCAAACGGCATTATCCCCTACGCCGCCGCCAACGCAGGGATGCGGCCAAAGCATTTTATCGCCGCCATCTTTATCAGCCTGCCCTTTCCCACCCTGCTGACCTGCGCGGCCGGCAGCTTTATCCTGGAGGGAAACTGGATACTGACCGTGCTGGTGGGCGTGGTGCTGTTCAGTTTTGTGGGCATTCTGTTCTTCAACCGCACCCGGCTCATCGCCCGGGCGCACCAACTCAACGATAACCGCAAGAAAAAAGCCGGGGCATGAAATGAAGTGACCCCCAAAAGTTAGACAATATTTTGAAGTAAAAATTGTTCAAGCAGCCGAAAGGGCTTGCTGTCTGTGAATTGCAGGCGGCAAGCCCTTTAGCTTTGCCTTGATCCTGCGGTTGTTGTAGTAATCCAGATATTCGATCAGTTCCTGTTTGAAGTGTTCCATGGATTGAAATTCTTGCAGATATAACAGTTCACTTTTGAGCAGTACGAAGAAATTTTCTATCACAGCATTGTCCAGACAGTTTCCCTTGCGCTCATGCTCTGTCGGATCCCCTTCTCTCGAAGCATCCGCTGGTACTGCTTGTGTTGATATTGCCAACCCTGATCAGAGTGGAGAATCAGGCGTGTTCCGGCCGGGATCTTTGCAAACGCCTCGTCCAGCATGGTGGTTACCATGCTGAGTACAGGATGATTCGATATGGTGTAACTGACCAGATCGCTGCTGCACAGATCAAGGATGGGAGAGAGATAGAGCTTCTCTCCAAACAAACTGAACTCTGTCACATCGGTGACCCACTTCTGGTTCGGCTTTTCGGCGTGGAAGTCCCGGTTTAACAGATTTGGCGCAATTTTGCCCACTTCTCCCTTATAAGAGCGATACTTCTTCATCCTGACACGGCAAACTAAGCCCAACTCTTTCATAAGCCGCTGGACAGTCTTGTGGTTCAGGAGGAAATTGCGCTTGCGAAGTTCTGCCGTGATCCGGCGATAGCCGTATCGACCCTGTTTTCGTGGTAAATCGTTGTGATTTCTTCCTTAACAGATGCATATTTGTCTTCTTTCTGCATCTGCTTCAAATGATAGTAGAAAGTGGCACGGGGTAGTTGAGCGATTGAGAGCAGAATACTGAGTGCGTGTTTTTGCCTTAGCTTCTGAACTACCAGCGTTTTTTGTGCTGGCGTCGCTCGTCTTCCAAAACCAAGGCTTGCAAATTTTTTAGGTATCATTCTCCGCACGCAGTCGCTGCACTTCGGCCAGCAGATCTTCTTCTACCTGCTTCGGCAGCTGCTTTGGCGGACGACCCTTACTGCTGCGGCCACGCCGTTCGACGGCAAAGCCTTCCGGCCCTTCCTCCAGATAGATTCGCTCCCATGATTTGATTCGATCTCTGCTGTTTACCTCAAATCTACGACAGGTTTCGCTGTAACTTAATTTCTCTTCCTGCATGGTTTCAATCACCAGTTTTTTGAATTCCGGCGTATATCGTTTGTTTGGTACTCCTTTTGGCATAGAAAAACACCCCACTTATTAGATAGTATACCATACTGTCTAACAAATGGGGTGCAGTTCAAAAGCCTCGGCTTTTTTATAAAGGTTTCCCCTAAGGGGGAAGGCATCGCCCTCTACAGCGCGTCACCCAAACACCATCTGCACCAGCACCATATACAGCGCCGTGCCTGCGGCGATGCTCAACAATGTATTCTTCTTCCACAAATGCAGACCTACCACCGCTGCGGCGGCAATAAGTTCCGGCAGGCCATGGGTCGGGCCGAGCAGGTCCACGCCGCGCAGGCAGTAGACCACCAGCATCGCCATGATGCGCAGGGCAGCACACCCGCGAGGTAGACAATAAACCTTGGTGTGGACCGCCCGCCGCCGAACACCACAAAGGGCAAAAACCGTATCAGCGCCGTCACGCCCGCGACCACCGCCACAAGCAGCGCACCGTGTACATCAAACGGCATGGTCGGCCTCCTTTTTCTCGGTAACTTTGCGCAGCAGCGTCAAAGCCGCCGTAATGCCCAGCATGGAGGGGATCAGGAAATTGCTGCTGCCGAAAATCAAAAGGCAGACCAGCGAGACGCCCAGCCCCACCAGCGCGGGGGTGTGATCCCTGCTTGCCTTCCACTGCTCGGTCATGACGACGAGGAACAGCGCGGTCATGGAAAAATCGATGCCGGTGGTATCAAAGGGAAGCACACTGCCCAGCAGCGCCCCCGCCACGCAGCCCACAACCCAGTAAAACTGATCCAGCAGCGACACCCAGAAAAAGTATCTGCTCTGGTCAACGCCCTCGGGCGCGTCGCCGCTGCACACAACGGAGTAAGTCTCATCCGTCAGGGCAAAAATCAGGTACGGCTTAGCCGCGCCGGTATTTTTATAACGTTCCAACATCGAAATGCCGTAAAATAGATGCCGCGCGTTGACCATCAGCGTCATGAGCGCCGCCGAGATCAGCGACGCGCCGCCCGCCAATAAATCGATTGTGACATACTGCATACTGCCCGCATAGATCAGGCCGCCCATGGCCAGCGCCCAGCCCGCGCCGTAACCCTTGCTTTGCAGCAGCACGCCAAAGCCCAGCCCCAGCACGATGTACCCCGCCATGATGGGCACAGAGCGCACAAAGGCGTATTTGAACGTTTTCAACTTTCCATTTCCCCTTCAACCTACTAAAGTGCTATGTTGGCTAGTATAGCACAAAAAAATTCCCTATGCAACAAAAAAGGCTTCCCCCGAGAGGGAAGCTGTCCGCGAAGCAGACTGATGCGGGGCAAGCGTGCCAATGCAGCCCATTATCGGGCAGTCAGTGGACAAACTCCCGCCCCTCATTCCGGCTCTGCGGAGCCACCTTCCCCCCAAAGGGGGGAAGGCAAATATCATTTTTCACTCTCCCACTGTGCCACCAGCGGCGCAGCCACGGCGGAGAGTGCTTCGCGCGCATTGGTGATGGCGGCGACATCCGCCGGGGTCAGGCGGTCGGCCTTTTTGTGGCGCAGCACACGCTCCAGCACGCGCTCGGCTTCTTTTATCTTGCTGCGGGTCGCACGGTCCAGCGCCTTGCCGGCCTTGCTGCCCAGCGCTGTGTTCACACGGTAGAGCGCAGCCTCCCCGGCGTTCAGCGCCTCCAAGGCAGCCTTGCGCTCTCTGTCCTGCCCGGCAAAGGCGGCGGCATCCCGCATGGCGCGGGTGATCTCGGCCTCGCTCAGATTGGAGGTGCCCGAGATCGTGATGCTCTGCTCCTTGCCGGTGTCCATATCCCGCGCCCGGACCATCACAATACCGTTGGCGTCAATGTCAAAGGTCACCTCGATCTTCGGCACGCCCGCCCACGCCCGCTTGATGCCCCGCAGCGTAAAGGTGCCCAACAGCTTGTTGTCCCGGGCAAACTCACGCTCACCCTGCAGGACCTTGATCTCAACGGTATTCTGGAACGGTGCCGCGGTGGTAAACACCTTGCTGAACCGTGTCGGGATTGTGGAGTTCCGCTCGATCAAATGCGTTGCCACGCCGCCGACGGTTTCAATCGAGAGGGTCAGCGGGGTCACATCCATCAGCAGCAGGCCCTCGCCGGGGCCGTCAGGGCCACGCCGCCCAGACGCCCCGCCTGCACGGCAGCGCCCAGCGCCACACACTCGTCCGGATTCAGTGAGCGGGACGGCTCCAGCCCGGTCATCCGCATGACCTTGGCCTGCACGGCCGGGATGCGGGTCGAGCCGCCGACCAGCAGCACCTGATCCAGATCACTTGCGGAGAGGCGGGCATCGCTCAGGGCATTGCGCACCGGCAGCGCCGTCCGCTCGATGAGATCGGCGCACAGCTCCTCAAACTTGGCGCGGGTCAGCGTCAGCTGCAGATGCAGCGCGCCCTGCGCCGTTGTGGTGAGGAACGGCAGGCTCAGCTCGGTCTGCTTGGCGCTGGAAAGCTCCTTTTTGGCCTTCTCGGCCTCCTCGCGCAGACGCTGCATGGCCACGCGGTCCGTGGTCAGGTCCACGCCGTGGCTGGCCTTGCACTGTTCGGCCATCCAGTTTACGATCCGCTCATCAAAATCATCGCCGCCGAGGTAGTTGTCCCCGCAGGTGGAAAGCACCTGCACGATGCCGTCCCCGATGCGGATGAGCGATACATCAAAGGTGCCGCCGCCCAGATCGTAGACCATGACGGTCTGGGTGCGGCCGTTGTCCAGCCCGTAGGCCAGCGCGGCAGCGGTCGGCTCATTGATGATGCGGCGCACATTCAGCCCGGCGATGCGCCCGGCGTCCTTGGTGGCCTGCCGCTGGGCATCGTTGAAGTAGGCGGGCACTGTAATGACCGCCTCGGTCACGGCCTCGCCGAGGTAAGCCTCGGCGTCCGTCTTGAGTTTTTGCAGGATAAGGCGCTCAGCTCCTGCGGCGTATAGCATTTGCCGTCGATGGGCACGCGGGTCTCACTGCCCATCAGCCGCTTGACGCTGGTCACGGTGCGCGGGGCGTTGGTCACGGCCTGACGCTTGGCAGGCTCGCCCACCAGCCGCTCCCCCGCCTTGGTGAACGCCACAACAGAGGGCGTTGTGCGCTGGCCCTCGGCATTGGGGATGACGACCGGCTTGCCGCCCTCGACTACAGCCACACAGCTGTTTGTGGTCCCCAGATCAATTCCGATCATTTTTGCCATGGTGGTATTTGTCCTTTCAAAAAAGACAATTTTGATTCTTGCTTCTATTGTAGCGTTTACCGCGCCGAAAAGTGTTGCGATTTCGTAAATATTTGCAGACCAATCCGGGCAGAGCCTGCCAATTTTGCCCAATACCGGCCCACCGCAGCAAGGCCGCCCCGCCCCCGGCTGAACAAAAGCAGAAAATCAGGCCGGAATGCAAAAGATTTGAAACCAAAAACCTTCCGTAAAGCGTTGACGCACCCCGTCCGGCGTGTTATAGTATAATAAATACCAGCGATTTACACCGCTAAAGAGGAGGGTTTCTCATGGCACGCACCGCGACTGTGACCCGCAACACGCGGGAAACGCAGATCATGCTGACCATCGACCTTGACGGCACCGGCAAGACCGACCTGCACACCGGCATCGGCTTTTTTGACCATATGCTGGACGGCTTTGCCCGCCACGGCCTGTTTGATCTGAGCGTGACCTGCCACGGCGATCTGGATGTAGACTGCCACCACACGATCGAGGACATCGGCATTGCGCTGGGCACCGCCTCAAGGAAGCGCTGGGCGACAAGGCCGGCCTTGTGCGGTACGGCAGCTGTATGCTGCCGATGGACGAGACACTGGCGCTCTGCACCGTGGATCTGGGCGGGCGGCCGTATTTTGTGTACGATGCCGCCTTTGCCGGGCAAAGCTGCGGCGGCATGGACACCCAGATGGCGCGGGAGTTCTTCTACGCCGTGTCCTACAGCGCCATGATGAACCTGCACCTGAAGGTGCTGTACGGTGAGAACGACCACCATAAGCTGGAGGCCATGTTCAAAGCCTTTGCCAAAGCTCTGGACGCCGCCACGCGCAAAGACCCGCGCATCGACGGGGTGTTATCGACAAAAGGGACGTTATAATCCGCCTTACGGATTGTATCTATGTAGGGCGGGGCTCTGCTCCGCCCCTACGTTCACAATACGATGTAAGGCGTGATTTTATTTCTAAAATGGAGGGAAAGCAGTATGTACAAGGACATCATCGACACCATCGGCTATGTGGAAAAGGTCGACCCCGAACTGGGCGCGGCCATGGGGCGCGAGCTGGGACGCCAGCGCCAGAACATTGAGCTGATCGCCAGCGAGAACATCGTCTCCCCCGCCGTGATGGCGGCCATGGGCAGCGTGCTGACCAACAAGTACGCGGAAGGCTACCCCGGCCATCGCTACTACGGCGGCTGCCAGTACGTCGATCAGGTCGAGCAGATCGCCATCGACCGTGCCTGCAAGCTGTTCGGCGCCAAGTACGCCAATGTCCAGCCCCACTCCGGCGCACAGGCCAACCTCGCCGTCTACTTTGCGCTGCTGAATGTGGGCGATACCGTCATGGGCATGGACCTGTCTCAGGGCGGCCATCTGACCCACGGCTCCCCCGTGAACATGAGCGGCAAAAACTATAACTTCGTCTCCTACGGCGTCTCGGCCGAGGACGGCCGCATTGACTACGCCGCGCTGGCCAAGCAGGTGGCGAAGGTCCGCCCCAAGCTGATCGTGGCCGGTGCGTCCGCCTACCCGCGCGCCATCGACTTTGAGAAGCTGGCCGAGATCGCCCACGGCTACGGTGCCATGCTGATGGTCGATATGGCCCACATCGCCGGTCTGGTCGCAGGCGGCCAGCACCAGAGCCCTGTGCCCTACGCCGATGTCGTGACCACCACGACCCACAAGACGCTGCGCGGCCCCCGCGGCGGCCTGATCCTGACGAACAACGAGTACCTCATCAAGCGGATCAACTCTGCCATCTTCCCCGGCACGCAGGGCGGCCCGCTGGAGCATGTCATCGCCGCAAAGGCCGTCTGCTTCGGCGAGGCACTGAAGCCTGAGTTCAAGGAGTATGCCCGCAAGATCGTTGAAAATGCGAAGGCACTGGAGGCCGAGCTGACCGCCCGCGGCGTGAAGCTTGTCTCCGGCGGCACCGACAACCATCTGCTGCTGATCGACCTGACCGATGAGGACTGCACCGGCAAGGAGCTGGAGCACAATTTGGACGAGGTACACATCACCGCCAACAAGAACACCGTCCCCGGTGAGAAGCGCAGCCCGTTTGTGACGAGCGGCGTGCGCATCGGCACCCCCGCCGTGACGACCCGCGGCATGGGTGTTGAGGAGATGAAGATCATCGCCGACTGCATCGCCGACTGCATCTTTGACTTTGCCGCCAAGAAGAACGACATTGCCAAGCGCGTTGCCGATTTGACCGCGAAGTTCCCGCTGTATGAGTGATTTTGAGCAATAAATAAACCGTCCCGCCGAGGTGTACGCCCCGGCGGGATTTTTTTGTGGGTGGTTTGGGCAAGGCTGCAAAGCCCCTCAGGTTTCTGCGCGGGCTTCGCCCGCGGGAAGCCTCCTCGCTTTGCGGGGAGGTGGCCGAGCGAAGCGAAGGTCGGAGGGGCTTTACCCGTTGCCGGGTGCGCAAAGCCACGCCCTTGCCAGCGCCTGTGCCACGGCCTGCACATCCTCCTCCCGCAGTGCGGAATAACCCGCAACCACGGTATCGGGCCGGCACAGCTCCGGCCGGGCCAGATAATACTCGCTCAGCCGCGCAGCCGCACGCCTGCCGGC
>ENA-OQCP01000423-OQCP01000423.1-human-gut-metagenome-genome-assembly--contig:-NODE-423-length-19280-cov-2.761761_pt1 | contig 19280 bp, 28 predicted proteins | sample MGYA00242760_ERZ504583 | MGnify/ENA primary metagenome ERZ504583 (study PRJEB26092, sample SAMD00036308) | human gut metagenome | host: Homo sapiens | study: EMG produced TPA metagenomics assembly of...
CTGTCATCCAGACCACATCCTCTTGCCTTTTGAACTACTTTTTCCAGATCGCTTTCTATCTCTCTTTTCAATTCCTCTAATATCCGCTCTTTATTTGAAGCCGCGACATAAGTTCCTTTCCGTGAATCGTCACTGTAAATCCTTCCTGTTCAAGATTATCATACGCTTTCTTTACAGTCAGCGCACTGATCTTCAACTCTTTTGCAAGAGTTCGGACTGAAGGAAGAGCATCATTTTGCTTCAGATCTCCGCCTGTAATAAGTGATTTGATCTGATCCATAATTTGTTCATAAATCGGTACCATCGACGAACTGTTGATTATAATCTTCATATACTTCCTCCTTTCGTCAAACAGTATATAACAGTATATAACTGTTTGTCAACTGTTATATACTGTTTATTTGAAAGTTCATCATAACTTTTCCAAAATGCAAATCCATTTTCTTACATTAACCCAGAAATATCAGAAGGCACATTTCCGTTACAAAAAGCGGGATCGACTGTTTTTTCAACAATCGATCCGCTATACTAACCGTCCCGGCGCTTCGGACTATCGTTCCATCATACTGATAGACTCTATTCCTACGCTTCCTCCCCGGACAACTTCTATTGTTTTAAATTCTTCCTTCATTAATTTTACGACCGCGTCGTTTTTCGTAGCAGTCTGAACAAACTCCACAAGCACACTGTCTTTTCCGTAATCGATCACTTTCGCCTTAAACGTTTCCGCAATCTGAAACACTTCAACTTTATCCTCAGGTGTGCATTTAAACACTTTCACATATAAAATTTCTTTCATACGCACAAAGATATTTGTAAAATCAATCACTTTGATCACTTCTACCATTCGGTTCAGCTGTTTTTGATCTGCTCAAAAGTTTCATCATCGCTCACTGTAGCGATCGTCATTCTTGATACTGTCGGGTCTTCCGTTGTTCCTACTGTCAGACTGTCCAGATTATATGTCTTTCCGGAAAAAAGTCCTGTAATTTTTGAAAGTACGCCGACTTGATTTTCAACATAAAGGGAAATCCATCTTTTTTTCATTTTATTTTCCATATTCACGCGCTCCCTTCTAACATTCCACAATCATTTCTTCCAGTGTTCCGCCCGGTTTTATCATCGGATAAACCATCTCTTCCGGATCAATGATAAACTCGATCAAAGTTGGCACAGTTGTATTTTTTCCGGCTTCTTCAAAAGCTCCTTTATCTCTTCTTTCTTTGTCACGCGGATTCCCTTTGCGCCGTAACTTTCTGCCAGACGCACAAAATCCGGTGTATATTCCGGCATTTCTTCCCCATTTGTTCTTCGGAACAACGCCCCGGAACGCAGATTCGTCATCCCGTAGCGTTTTCCATAAAACAGTTTCTGCCACTGACGGACCATACCGAGATATTCATTATTAAAGACGCACAGAATCAACGGAAGTTCCTCCAAAACAGCAGTCGCAAACTCCTGTATATTCATCTGCATTCCGCCATCACCGGAAATCGCGATCACGGTTCTGTCCGGATTGCCTATCTTCGCTCCGATCGCAGCGGGGAATCCATATCCCATAGTTCCGAGTCCGCCTGATGTAACGAGCTGCTTCTTTTCCGTTATTTCTGCATACTGCGTCACAAACATCTGATGCTGTCCTACATCCGTTGTAATAATAGCATCGTCAAACTGTCTGTTCATCTCTTCGATAATATCTCTTGGTCCTATCGAACCGTGAACTTTCATTGTAAGCGGATGTTCTGCATTCCACTGCGCGATACGTTCTAACCACTCTTTTGTCTCACATGGTTCCACATATTCTCTCATCTTCGCCACAGCTTCTTTCGCATCGGCAACAATAGGCACATGCACATGAATATTTCTTGATATCGACGCTGTATCAATATCTATATGTACAATCTGTGCATTCGGTGCAAATTCATGAAGTTTCCCTGTAATCCGATCATTAAAACGAGTACCGATAGAAAACAACAGATCGCATTCGCTCACTGCCATGTTCGCGGCATACGCCCCATGCATTCCCAGGTTTCCGATAAACAGCGGATGATCTGTCGGAACCGCGCCTCGTCCCATGATCGTCGTCACTACAGGAACGTTTGTTATATTGACTACTTCCGTAAACTCTTTATTCGCTCTTGCGATATTCACTCCGCCTCCTGCAAGAAACAGCGGTTTTTTCGCCTTATTGAGCATCTTAAGCGCGCGTTTAAGCTGCCCCATATGAACGCTCGTATTCGGCTTATATCCACGAAGATTTACCGTTTCCGGATATTCCGGGCTTCCAAGCTCACTCATCACATCTTTCGGAAGGTCGATCAGCACTGGTCCCGGTCTCCCTGTCCGCGCAATATAAAACGCCTCTTTAATGATCCTTCCAAGATCTTCTCTTTTACTCACGGTCACACCGTACTTTGTAATACTTCGTGTGATTCCTACGATATCCACTTCCTGAAACGCATCGTTTCCGATCAGATGGCGGGCCACCTGACCTGTAAAACAAACTAACGGCACACTGTCATAATTCGCCGTTGCCAACCCGGTAACAAGATTCGTCGCTCCCGGACCGCTTGTCACAAGGCACACGCCGACTTTCCCCGTTGTCCGCGCATATGCATCTGCCGCATGTACAAGCGCCTGTTCATGTCTTGGCAAGATCACTTTGATCTCATCTTGTCTGTATAACTCATCGCTAATATCAATCGTACACGCTCCCGGATATCCGAAAATCGTATCGACTCCTTCTTCTTTTAACGCTCTTACGAGCAGCTTATTTCCCGTAATCTGTCTCAAAATCTTACCTCCTCAAACTAAGGGTCTGTCTCTCATACTCTCATTGCCTGAAAAAACAACAACTCCGAATCCAAATTTTCTCTTCCGGCATCTTAAGCAATATGATACTTTGTATCCGGTATCTTGTCAATTTCCTATCCTTGATCTTTTTTATCTATGGCAGCAGTTCAGCCATACAGACGTCCGCCCGTTCATGAGTAAAACAGCAGCACCGGCCACAAGAAGCACCCGTGCGGTTTTACGAATGACGCAGTCGGAACTGTTACTTTCTGCATCGTATCATTCCGACAATAGAATACACCGCTAGAGCCGCAGCATTTACGATGACAACACTTGCTCCTGCGGGAGTTGCCCATACATAAGAAATCGCAATCCCGATCACAAGACATAAAACAGATATTACGGCGGAATTTATAATGACAGACCGAAATGTTCTGCATACACGCATCGACGTCAGCGCCGGAAAGATGATCAGACTGGAGATCAAAAGAGCTCCCATCATCCGCATCCCAAGCACGATTGTCACGGCTGTCAGCACAGCGATCAGCGTATTGTACAGATTGGCTTTTACTCCCGTTGCCTGCGCAAATGTTTCATCGAATGTGACCGCAAATATTTTATTATAAAAAAGAAGATACAAAACGAGAACGATTCCCGCCAAAATAACACTCAGCCGAACATCTTCGGCGCTCATAGCCAAAATACTGCCGAACATATAATTGTACACATCTGTATTCATTCCTGTCGTCATGGAAATCACCATGACTCCAAGGGCAAGAGAGGTTGTCGAAATAAGCGCGATTGCCGCATCACCTTTGATCTTGCCGTTTCCCTTTATCCTTAAAATCAAAACAGCAGCAAGTACAACAACCGGGATCGCAACAGAAAGCGGAGCTGCCTGAAACGCAGTTGCCACCGCAAGAGCGCCAAAACCAACATGAGACAAGCCGTCTCCTATCATCGAATATTGTTTCAGCACAAGACTGACGCCAAGCAGCGCGGCGCAAAGGGCAACTAATGAACCTACCGCAAACGCCCGTACCATAAACGGATAAGAAAACATTTCCACAATCGTATCAATCATGCTCTTCACCTCCGAGGAATTTCTTTCCGATCCGGCTTTTACGATAGTCTTCTGCCGTTCCGAAAAATCGGACCGTCTCCTGCAAATGAAGAATATGACTTGCATTTTCCACTGCAGTTTCTATATCATGAGAGACCATCACAACCGCGATATTTGATTCCTGATTGATCTTTCGGATCAGATCATAAAATTCTCCTGTTACGATCGGATCAAGTCCCGTCACAGGTTCATCAAGTAAAAGTAGGCTTTTCGTCGCACAAAGCGCCCTTGCAAGAAGCGCTCTTTGCTGCTGTCCGCCCGAAAGATCCCGAAAGCATTGGCGCGCCAAATCTGTGATTCCTAACATTTCCATCTTTTCTGCCGCAGCTTCTTTATCTTCTTTCCTATAAAACGGCTTCCACCCACGGCCGTTTAATCTTCCCGACAAAACGACTTCATAAACGCTGGCAGGAAATCCTTTTTGCTCTTCATTTTTCTGCGGCAGATATCCGATCTCATTTTTCTTCAGTCCGTCTCCGTATATGATTTTCCCCCGGTCTGCGCCTTTTAGTCCGAGCAGGCTTTTGACAAGGGTGCTTTTACCTGATCCATTCTCTCCGACAATGCAGAGGTAATCTCCCCTTTCAATAGAAAAATTCAATTCTTTTACAACCGTTTGTCCTTCGTAACCGATGGAAACATTTTCACACGTTATCAGCGCCATCAGTTCAAAACCTCCTTTAACGTATCTGCGTTCTTTTGCATCATCGTAAGATATGTCTCGCCTTTTTCAAAATCTTCTGCCGAAAGGTTATGGCAGCTATAAAATATTCTCACTTCCGTACCGGAAGCTTCGGCTACCGCATTTGCAATGTCTGCATTGCTTAACTCCATTTTAAGCACTGCCGGAACGTTCTCGTCTTTTGCCTTTTCAATCAAAAATACCATTGTCGCCGCGCTCGGCTCTGTATCACCTGCGCATCCCGGAAATGCCGCATAATATTCCAATCCATACTCTTTTGCAAAATAAAGAAACGGAAAACGATCTCCGAATATTAATAAATTTCTTTTTGACTGTCTCACAACTTCTCGAAACCGCTTATCCAATTGTGCAAGCTCTGTCTGATATCTATCTGCGTTTTCCTCATACGCCGCTTTATTTTCAGAGTCTTTTTTGAATGAGAACTTCTTTGATCTTCTCCACGATCACAGATGCATTGACAGGAGACGTCCATACATGTTCGTCAATTTCATGGACAGATCCTCATGTTCCTCTTCACCGTGCATTTCATGGTGAGAGTCTCCTGCCGGTTCTTTCATTCCTTCTACATGTTCTTCTTCCTCCGTTTCAACACAATCGAGAAGTCTTATCGAAACCCGGTCTTTATCCGGCATGGAACTTAAAATATCTTCAACCCACACATCATTTTCCCCGCCGACATAAATGAACACGTCACTGTTTTCAATAGCGATCATATCTTGCGGCGTCGCTCATAAGAATGACTTTCCTCCCCGGGTTTTAAAAGCATTTTTAAGTCTACGCAGTCTCCGGCGATCTCCCTTACAAAATCATACGGAGGAAAAATTGTCGTCACAACACTCAGCCGCCCATTTTCATTTGTTTTGTTTGTTCTCTATGCCCCCCGTCTTTATCAGCCGGGTAACCTGCACATCCCTGCACAATAACAGCAAGGCACAGAACGAGAACCGCCGGTCCCCCGTCTGCGCCATATTTTTTTTCTTAACATCTTTCATATGTTGTAAAACAAAATTCCAGATCAAAACAAGTCTGCTCCTCACTTTCCTGCGTCATCTTCCACTCGCTCATCTCATCCAAATTCGGGAAATAAGTGTCTGCCTGAAATGCACGATCCACTTTGTCACATAAATTTATCACAATACGAAGCATCATCTTGTAGACGCTCTCTCCTCCGATAATGTAGATTTGTTCCGTATCATACTTTCCGAGTTCATTCATCAATTCTTCTTCATCGTGAACGATCACCGCACCTTTTGCTTCATAGTTTCTGTCTCTTGTAAGCACAATATTGATCCTGTTTTTAAGCGGCATCCATTCGGGAAACTTTCCAGTGTCTTTCGACCCATTACGATAACTTTACCTGTCGTTGTTTCTCTAAAAAACTTCATATCAGACGGAATACTCACAAGAAGCCTGTTCTTGTATCCGATTCCCCAGTTTTTATCGGCACATACGATTGCTCTCATACTCCGCACACTCCTTTCTCTACTCAAACAGCAATCGGAATATTTTTAATCTGCGGATGCGTCTCATAGCGATCCAGTCTGACGTCATCCGGTGTAAAATCATAAAAGTCTGTAATCTCAGGATTCAGCCAGAACGTCGGCGCCGGAAGCGGTTCTCTGGAAATCAGTTCCTCGATCATCGGAACATGCCTGTCATAAATGTGCGCATCTGCGATCACATGCACAAACTCTCCTGCTTTCATTCCGCATACTTGTGCAAGCATATGAACGAGAACCGCATACTGACACACATTCCAGTTATTTGCCGCAAGAACGTCCTGAGATCTTTGATTTAAAATAGCATTCAGCGTCAATTTCTCACTGTCTTTTTCTTTTGTCACATTGAACGTCATACTATATGCACACGGATAAAGATGCATCTCATGCAGGTCATTATGAACATAAATGTTCGTCATGATACGTCTGCTGTACGGATTATTTTTCAGATCAAATATGACACGGTCCGTCTGATCCATCCGGCCTTCTTTATACTGATGCTTCACTCCCATTTGATAGCCGTAGGTTTTCCGATCGACCCTGTCTCATCCGCCCAACTGTCCCAAATGTGGCTTTTTAATTCATTTACATTATTTGATTTTTTCTGCCAGATCCAAAGCAGCTCGTCCACACAGCTTTTTATCGCTGTACGGCGCAGTGTCAACGCCGGAAATTCTTTCGATAAATCATATCGGTTCACAACGCCGAATCGTTTGATCGTATATGCAGACGTTCCGTCTTCCCAGACCGGACGCACTTTTTCTCCTTCTGTGCTCGTACCGTTGTCAATAATATCACGGCACATATCGATAAACACTTTATCTGCGTAACTCATATATCTTCTCCTTTTATCAATTCCTTTTCCGCTCTTCCGCTCATTTACTTCCGCCTGTTCTCACGGATCTGCAATATTATTCAATATCTTATCCAAATTCTTTCTAAGAGCTTCTGTTTCCCTCTTTGTCATCCCTCTCGTCAGTTCTCTGTCCAGCTTGCGCCTGTCAGCTTCCATTTTTCTTCTAATATCATAAGCTTTTTCCGTAAGATAAATTATCTTTTTTTCTTCTGTCGTTTGCATTCGGTACACAGAAAATATATCCTTTTTCATCTAAGCGCTTCAGTATTCCGGTCACAGTCGGATTTTTCAGATTCAGATTTTTCTCCACATCTCTCTGACTCACTTCATCTTTACTCGTATGAAACAAATAATCGAGCACCGCGCACTGGATGATGTGATTCCTATTTTTTTCAATCGTTCATTAAGATCTTTTTCATATACATTATTGACCTGTTTTATGATAAAACCGATCGGCAAACTCCGATTTTCCATCTGCACTCCTTATTCGGACTTTTTGAAAATTCAACTGCTCCCGCCCGGCATCTAAAATCCGGCGGCAGTTTCTATCAATACTCTCTGATCATGCTGCTCACTTCAAAAATACTTTTCATTTCCTTCAACTCACAAAGCGCGCTTCCCATATGTTTTTCTTTCACTTTCTCCGTTACGATCACAAGCTCCGCTCTGTCCGTCTTGGCGTTTTTCTGTACGACTCTTGCAATACTCACCTTATGTTCCCCGAACACCTTCGCGATCTGCGCCAGAACACCCGGGCAGTTTTCAACCTGCATCCTAAGGAAGAATTTATTTTTCACATCTCCGAAATCTTTTACGGCAAGCTGCTGATAACATGTACAGCTTATCCGTCCGCTGCATCCGTATTCAATATTTCTCGCCTCGTCGATCACATCCCCTACAACCGCGCTTGCCGTCGGCATCTCTCCTGCGCCTCTTCCGTAGAACATCGCATCGTCCACTGCATCTCCGTGAATAAATACAGCGTTAAAAGAATCTCTTACAGATGCCAGCGGATGATCTCTCGCGATCATGACCGGGTAAACTCCGACCTCGATTCCTTCCGGCGTATTTCTCGCCACACCAAGCAGCTTGATCACGCTGTCAAACTCTTTGGCATAGGCGATATCTGCCGCCGTAATTTTTGTAATTCCTTCCGTATACACATCCGCAAACACGACTCTTGAATGAAATGCAATAGAAGCCATGATCGCCATCTTCCTTCCGGCGTCAAGACCTTCTACGTCCGCCGTCGGATCTGCTTCCGCATAGCCGAGTTCCTGCGCTTTTTTCAAAGCATCCGAAAATTCCATTCCATCCTCAAACATCTTCGTTAAAATATAGTTCGTCGTACCGTTCACGATTCCGAGTATGTCTGTCAGGTCGTTGCCCGCAAGACACTGTTTCAGTGGTCGGATGATCGGAATACCACCTGCCACTGCCGCCTCAAACAGAAAATCTTTTCCCGCTGCCTGTGCCGTGTCAAAAATCTCTTTTCCTTCTTCCGCAATCAGATCTTTATTTGCAGACACAACGTTTTTCCCTGCTTTTAAAGCCTCCAGTATCATCGTTTTCGCCGGTTCGATACCGCCGATTACCTCAATTACGATCTGAATCTCATCATCTTCTATAATTTCTTTCCAATCATCTGTAAGAAGCGTCTCATCGACTCCTTCTCTTTTCTTATTCTTATTATGGACAAGAATCTTTTTAATCTCAAGCTGCGCACCGATCGTCTTATCCATCGTCTCCGCCCTCTTACGAAGAAGCTTGTACACACCCATTCCGACAGTTCCAAGTCCGAGAAGTCCTACTTGTATTTTACGCATATCGAAACCTCACCTTTTCTTTCCGTTCTTTTATAAATCTAATCTCTGAGATACATGTTATTTATTATACTTTGAAAAAAACAAATTGTAAAAGACTTTTTAACGTATATCATCTATTATATAGTATAAAATAAAAGCACTCGCATCTCATCTGAGATATCAAGTGCTTTTTAAGAGCGACAGACGGGGTTCGAACCGCGACCCCGACCTTGGCAAGGTCGTACTCTACCAGCTGAGCCACTGTCGCATTTTCTCCGTTCCGTTGACCGGAACAATACATACTATACTACGCACAAAGAGAAATGTCAACACCTTTTTTATTTTTTATCATAAATTGCATTCATGGATTGTATTCCAAAAATTCTCAAAACTTTTTTATTTTCTCATTACTTTTAAAGAGTTTTCAGCTCCATATATTTTCGCATTGCACCTCACCCACTTCGATGCTATACTTTTTATGTATTTGTATTACTCAGAAAGGAGTCCTATCATTATGAAATTTATATATCCTGCGGTCTTCCGCAAAAACGAAAGCGGCGGGTACGATGCATATTTCCCGGATCTTGAATGCTGCGAAGCATCGGGAGATACTCTCGACGATGCAATCGACAATGCAAATGAAGCCGCCCGCAACTGGATCATGGTAGAATTTGAAGAAGAAAATCCTGTCTTCCCATATATTTCAGATATCAATGATATTGAAACAGAGGCGGGCGATATCGTTCGGAATATCTCGGTAAACATCCGGTTCTATGAAGGCTGGGATGAATAAAGACGCATCCGGCGATATACGCTGAAATTCGTTTAGCTATAATAAAATAAAACCTCACTGCAAAAACGTACCGGGCTTTGATCTGACTTTTTCAAAGCAGTACAGTTAAGGCAGTGAGGTTTTTATTCTTATTTTTCTGTTTCGGCTGTTGTTTCAAGACCAAGTTCATTCAGCTGTTTTACATCAACGACACTTGGCGCTTCCGTCATAAGGCAAGACGCATCTTTCACTTTCGGGAATGCGATCACATCACGAATGCTGTCCTGTTTTGCCATAAGCATAACGAGACGATCCAAACCGTAAGCAAGTCCTGCATGAGGCGGAACTCCATATTTAAACGCATCAAGAAGGAATCCAAACTGGCTGTATGCCTGCTCTTTTGTAAAGCCGAGCACTTCAAACATCTTCTCCTGAATATCATCCTGGAAGATTCGGACGCTTCCTCCTCCGATCTCATTTCCGTTCAAAACGATATCATATGCTTTTGCGCGCACTTTTTCCCGGATCGCTGTCGATCAGCGGAAGATCTTCCTCCATCGGCATCGTAAACGGATGATGCATTGCCACATAGCGGTTCTGCTCTTCACTCCACTCAAGAAGAGGGAACTCTGTGATCCATACAATCGGAATTCATTTTATCAAGCAGTTCAAGCTGTTTTGCCAGTTCCACACGAAGCGCTCCGAGGCTGTCCCACACAACCTTGTTCTTATCTGCCGCAAAAAGCAGTAAATCACCGGCTTCTGCTCCCATCGCCTTGATCAGCGCATCCATCTCTTCTTCCGTCATAAATTTTGCAAAGGAAGATTTTATACTTCCGTCTTCCTGGATCGCAATATAAGCGAGTCCTTTTGCGCCGTAATCTTTCACAAATGCCGTCAGTTTATCAATCTTCTTTCTCGGCATCCCGCCCTGACCTTTCGCGTTGATACCGCGTACACTTCCGCCATTTTCGACTGCTCCGGTAAATACGGAAAAGCCGCAGTTTTTCACGACGTCTGTCACATCTGTAAGTTCCATGCCAAAACGAAGATCGGCTTATCCGAACCGAAACGATCCATCGCTTCCTGCCATGTCATTCTCTGGATCGGAAGCGGTACATCTACGCCGAGAACTTCTTTAAATACTCTCGCAAGATAACGTTCATTTACATCGATCACTTCATCTACATCGACAAAAGAAAGTTCCATGTCGATCTGTGTAAATTCCGGCTGTCTGTCCGCACGGAGATCTTCGTCACGAAAACATCTTGCAATCTGAATATACCGGTCAAATCCCGAACACATCAAAAGTTGTTTATAAAGCTGCGGCGACTGCGGAAGTCCGTAAAAACTTCCCGGATGCACGCGGCTTGGCACTAAATAATCTCTCGCGCCTTCCGGCGTACTTTTTCCGAGTACCGGCGTCTCTACCTCAAGAAATCCTTCCTCTGAGAAAAACTGTCTTGTCAATGTCATCACTTGACTTTTCATCATCAGATTTCTCTGAAGATCGGCTCTTCTAAGGTCAAGATAGCGATATTTCAAACGAACTTCTTCTTTTGTCTTAGAGTTTTCCTCAATCGGAAACGGCGGTGTCAAAGCCTCTGAAAGAATTCTGAGTTCACTTGGGATAACCTCGATCTCCCCTGTCGCAATCTTATCGTTTACAGCGCCGGAACGCATTGCCACCTCTCCGACGATCGCAACGACATATTCGGAACGAAGTCCTGCTGCCTTCTCGATCAGCGCCGCATCTGTCTTGCCTTCTTCACATACGACCTGAATGATTCCCGAACGATCACGCACATCTACAAACACAAGCCCGCCTTTATTTCTGTTCTTTTGAACCCATCCCATAATGGTCACTTTTTCACCTGCGTTTGCCGCAGATAATTCTCCACATCTGTGAGTTCTCTTAAGTCCCTGCATTGATTCAGCCATTGTACACCTCCGTAATATCTGTATATCCCTGTTCTGCAAGCTGTTCCTTTTGGAACTTCTTGTTTTTCTTCATATTTACTATCATAACCTGTCTGCCTGCTTCCCGCTCTTTGCGCGCTTCTTCAAGCACCTCCAGAAGTTTCTCCTGCGGAAGTTTTTTCTCGATCAGAAACGCTTTTTTCGGTTTGCTCGTCGGCACTTCGTATCCCCGTTCCAACAGCAGCATGACGATCCGCTCAAACCCGATGAAAATCCAACTGCCGGCGTATCCTGTCCCGTAAATTTTCCGATCATCTTATCATAACGTCCGCCTCCGCCGACGCTTCCGCCGAATTCATCCATGGAAATCTCAAAGATTGTTCCTGTATAATAAGACATTCCCCGCACAAGCGTCGGGTCAAAACTCATCTTAAATTCAGCTTCTTTCTGACTCTCCACACTCGTGATGATCATTTCCAGTGAATCCGCCGCCTCAGGCGCAAGATAGCCTTGTAATTTCTCTTTACAGAGACGGACGCCTTCCACATCATTCGTGATCTCTTCAAAAAGAGCGAGATATTTTTCCACCGATTCTTCCGCATATCCGTTTCCTTTCAGCTCTGCCGCCACGCCGTCCAATCCGATCTTGTCCATCTTATCGAGCGTTATAAACACACTGTCATAATCTTCCTCTTTGAATCCGCTGTATGCACCATCGCCTTTAAGAAACGGCGGTCATTAATACGGATCGTAAAGTTTTTAAAATCCAATTTTCCAAGCAGCGCCGTTGTGGCAAGGATCAGTTCGATCTCTGCCAGATTCGACGGTTCTCCGAGAATATCGATATCGCACTGCATGAACTGACGAAAACGTCCTCTCTGCGGACGATCCGCTCTCCACACATTTCCCATCTGAAGTGCCTTAAACGGAGACGGCAGTTCATTCGCATGATTTGCATAGTATCTTGAGAGAGGAACAGTCAGGTCGTAACGAAGTCCTCCGTCCACGAGATCTGCCTCTTCTTTCGCTGTATCAAGTTTTAGCTTCTCCCCTCTTTTTAAAATCTTAAAAATAAGTTTTTCATTATCTCCGCCCTGCTTACTGCATAAGTTCTCGATATGTTCCACACACGGAGTTCCATAGAGGAAAACCCAAATGTTTTATATGTCTCTTTGATAAGACCGATAACATAATCCCGAACTTCCATTTCCGCCGGCATCATGTCTTTCATGCCTGTAACCGGTTTCTTTTTCAGCGCCATAACCATTCTCCTTTTCGTTCTATCATTTCATCGACCCTGTCGATATATTCCATAATATTTTTCACGTTTTCACAGCGAACCAGATTAATCTCTTTCCCGCTATCTGTCCGGATCGGATCTTTGAGTAATATCTTCGTCGATGCTCCCGCTCCGGCTGCCAGTATCGTCTGTTTTTCTTCCATAATCAGTATATTGTATATTCCGGCTTTGTCAAGTTCTGCATAACCGACATTTTCAAAATTTCCCGCAATATTTTTCTGCCTGTATAAATAATACGGCTGCAGTCCAATCCGCTTGGCACAATCAGCTGCCGACATTATCATCTGCGAAATCTCAGAATGAAGATCCTGTTTTCTTCCCTCCTGTCCGTATCTCGCCGCTCTTTTGATCGCCAGCGCATGAACCGTCAGACTGTCAGGATGCATTTCTTCCACCTGCCGAAGCGTATCTTCCATATCAGAAGCATCCTCTCCCGGAAGCCCGGCGATAAGATCCATATTAATATTGTCAAATCCCAGTTTCCTCGCCAGATAGAATGCATCTTTTGTCTGTGCCACCGTATGATTTCTTCCGACCAGATCTAATGTCTTTTGCTGCATTGTCTGAGGATTTATTGAAATACGAGTCACCGGGTATTTTCTGATCACCGCAAGCTTTTCTTCCGTAATGCTATCCGGTCTTCCTGCCTCCACTGTAAATTCAAGTACGTTTGACAAGTCGAAATTCTCCGTGATCGTCTTTAATAAACGATCCATCTGCTCTGCCTCCAAAGTCGTCGGCGTTCCTCCTCCGATATACACGCTGTCCGGTCTGTGCCCTTCCGACATTTTCCCGATTGCCCGGATTTCTTTCAACAAAGCAAAAAGGTAACTTTCCACCTTATCTTTCCACTCTGCGATCGGCGAAGAACTAAACGAACAGTAAGAGCATACGCTTGGGCAAAACGGAATCCCTACATATAAACTAAACCCATCCTTATAATCCAATTTGGACAAAAGTTTCTTTTCCCTCACAGCAATCTCACATGCAGCTGCGCTTTCTCTTCACTGACAAAAATTCATCACGAAACGCTCCGACTGTCCTGCGGACTGCTTCCGCTTCCGTCATCGATTCATATTGTTCCAATTTTGTCATGGCAAGTTTTGTCGGCCGCACTCCTGTAAGTGTTCCCCATGCAAGCGTTGTCCTTGTCTGTTGTTCGAGATATCGGTACAACAAACGAGTCAGTTCTTTTTTTATTGCCTGTTCTTTCGCCTCTTCTGTCTCCATTTCCGAAAGATCACCTGCTGCCGCTTCCACTTCCTCAAGCGCAATGGAAAAGCAAGACCCTCCGGCAGATTTAATGCCACAAGAGATTCCTGCTTTTCATCTACATTCTGTATGATCTCTTCATTGGGGAAAAAGGCTTTTACAAGATGATATACATTGTATGTATATTTATTTTTCTTACTTGATACTTTAATCATCGTCTCTTCCCATTTCCTATTATCTCTGCGAAGCCTATTCCATCGCCACCTGTTATATCCATTCCTATATTCCAATCATTCCCGTTCACTTATTAACTTTATATGAAAGGATTATATTTCTTTTCATGCGAAATCGTTGTCTCTTCCATATGTCCGGGATATACTCTCGTATCTTCCGGCAAAACCAGAAGTTTTTCTCTTACCGAACGGACAAGCTCACTTCCGCTTCCCGTAGAAGATCCGTTCTTCCGATAGAATTATGAAAAAGGGTATCTCCGCTGAACAATACATGTTCTTCTCCGATATAATAACAGCATCCGCCTCTGTATGTCCCGGAGTCGGAATAATCTCCACCTGAAAGCCTGCGGTTTCTATCTGCGTATCCGCTTTTACATACTCTGCTTTTGTAAACACATATGACTGTCCGACATCGTCGCCGATGCATTCAGCACCGGATCGCATAAAAATATTTTCTTCCCCCTTCATATGCATAAACCGGACATCCGAAGATTTCCGCAAAGCGTTCCGCTCCCATAATATGATCAAAGTGACCATCGTCAAAAGCAGCGCTTTTACGCAAAGTCCTGCATCTTTTATATGCTTTACGAATTCCTGAGGACAATCCGCCATATCTACGGCAAAACATTCCGAAGTCATCTCGTTTATTACGATATAACAATTCGTTCCTACAGGTCCGAATACAAATTTCTCAATGCGCATGAACTGTCTCTCCTTTTTATCAACTCTGACTTTGTTCAAACTGTCATTTTACTCCCGCCGCCTCCGCAACGGGAACGCTATTGCTTCTTACTTGAAAGGCTTCATATAAGATCAACCCGTCGTTCTCTCAATATCAAGAACTCCCTGAAGCTGACGCAGTTTCTCTATGATCGCATGGAGTTCCTCTCTTCCGTTTACAATAAATCCCATATCGATCGTTGCTGTTCCCTTTTTGCTTGTGCGAACATTCATAGACTTCACATCTATTTTCGCTTCTGTAAATACTTTTGAGATATCCATAAGGAATCCTTGTCTGTCGTTTGCGTACATCTTAAGCTCTGCCAGATATTTTCCGCCGCCCTCTGTCTCGGACGTATCTTCCACTCCGCGTCGATCAAACGCGCCCTCTCTACATCAGAAAGGTGGAGCATATTAATACAGTCCGTCCGATGGATTGACATTCCCCGTCCTCTCGTGACAAATCCGACGATCTCGTCTCCGGGAACCGGATTGCAGCATTTTGAAAAACGCACTGCCATATCATTAATTCCTTTTACAACAATACCGCTCTTTGACTTTGCAATGTGAACTTTTTGAGAGTTTGCTTCTGAGATTCTCTCAAGAATCGTCTCGTCTGTAATTTCTTTCTTATGTTCTTTTTCGTACTCCTCAAAAAGTCTGTTTACAACCTGTCCTTCCTTTAAACCGCCATGACCGATCGCCGCCAAAACAGCGTCCCAATCCCTGAAGCCGTACTTTTTCTGAACAACCTGCTGATACTTCGGTTTCAGTATATTTTGGAGATTAATTGATTTCCCCCTGCAATAGGAAACGATCAATTCTTTTCCCCGGATAATATTATCTTCCTTAAACTCTTTTTTGAACCACTGGTTAATTTTATTTTTTGCCTGTGTACTCTTAACGATATTCAGCCAGTCGCGGCTCGGTCCTTTTGAATTCTGCGACGTAAGAATCTCGATCCTGTCGCCGTTTTGTATTTTATAATCTATATTGACAAGTTTTCCGTTTACACGTGCACCGACCATCTTATTTCCCACGGCGCTGTGTATCGCATACGCAAAGTCAACCGGTGTGGAACCGTTCGGCAAATTCTTCACGTCACCGTTTGGCGTAAAACAGTAAACGTCTTCAGCAAACAGATCAAGGTCGCCTTTTAACAGGCTTAAAAACTCCCGGTTATCCGACATGTCTCTTTGCCATTCCAAAATCTGACGCAGCCAGTTCAGCTTAGCCTCCTGAGATTCCATACTCTTCGCTGAATCTCCGCCTTCTTTATATTTCCAGTGAGCCGCAATACCGTATTCAGCCGTCTTATGCATCTCTTCTGTTCTGATCTGGATCTCAAACGGCTGTCCTGACGGTCCCATCAGCGTTGTGTGAAGAGACTGATACATATTCGGTTTCGGCATCGCAATATAATCTTTAAACCTTCCGGGAATCGGCGTGTACATCTCGTGGATTACTCCAAGCGCCGCATAACAATCTTTTACAGAATCAACAATTATCCGCACCGCAAACAGATCGTATACCTGATCCAGCGTCTTATTTTGATTCACCATTTTCTTATAAATACTGAAAAAATGCTTTACACGTCCATATACTTTCGCCTCTATATGCGCATTTTTCATATGTTTCGAAACTTCGGCTACTATCTGCTGCACAAATTCCTCGCGTTCTGTTTTCCTTCGGTTCAGATCCCTCACGAGATTATAATAAACTTCCGGTTTCCAGTATTTTAAAGACAAATCATCTAATTCTGTCTTAATCTTGGAAATTCCGAGTCTCTGCGCGATGGGAGCATAAATATCCATCGTCTCTCTCGCTTTTTCCTGCTGCTTTGTCGGAGTCATAAATTCAAGCGTACGCATATTATGCAGTCGGTCTGCCAGTTTAATAATAATAACCCGGATGTCCTTCGCCATCGCAAGAAACATTTTCCTGAGGTTCTCTGCCTGAACTTCTAATTTGTCCTGTGAATAATTCAACTGGCCAAGCTTTGTAACGCCGTCCACAAGAAGAGCGACTTCTTCTCCGAACTCACCTGCCACATCGTCAAGCGTCATATCCGTATCTTCTACTGCGTCGTGGAGCATTCCTGCCACGATCGTCTCTTTGTCCATCTCAAGATCCGCCAAAATAATACCGACCCAGAGAGGTGGATAATATACGGCTCTCCTGATTTTCTCACCTGATCACGATGCGCTTCTTTCCCTATACGATAAGCTTTTTCGATCATGGTAATATCCGCAGACGGATGATACTTTCTCACTCTTTCAATAAGAACATGATAAAGCTGCTCCGGATCTTGATAATCCTCCGGCGCTTTTACTGCATGACCGTCCACGATCTCCAGATTTTTATTCAATTCTTCATATTCTGCCGTTCCTGCCATAGTAAAGTCCCCTTCTCTCATGCAGCTCATTCAACAAAGTTATAAGATCGTTTAATTATATCATTTCTTTTGATAATTTACAATCGTAAGCTGTATGCTTCGTCTGCCCATATATTCGTTAATTGACGGAAAATAAGTAACCGCGGTGACTTTTCCTGCCAGCATCTCTTTCAGGCAAGTCTTTACATCGCCGAAATAAACCGCTTTCATACGATTTCCCTGCTTATCTTCCAATATACACTGCAAAACATTCTCGTTTTTCCCTACAATTTTAGGTTGAATCACCTTCAGATCTTTCTCCGCAAACAGCGGTCTTTTATTTCCTTTTCCGAAAGGTTCCATCACCTGAAACTGCTCGATCAAATCTTCTGTTAAATACGGAAAAGGAACTTGCATATCGATATATACTTTCATTTGAAGGTCTTCTTCTGTCAATGTACAAAGAGAATTGATCGTTTCTCTGAATCGCTGAACATTCTCCTCTTTCAGGGACACGCCTGCCGCCTGCCTGTGGCCGCCGAATTTTGTAAACAGCGCCTGACATTTACACAATTCTGTAAACATGTCATACTCTTCCGTAGACCGTCCCGATCCTTTCACTCCGTCTTCTGCCTTTGTTAAGATGATCGTAGGCCTATAATATCTGTCTCTGATCTTTCCTGCGATAATTCCCGCAATACTTTCATGACAGTCCGGCAGATAGATCACAAATACTTTGTCCTCTTTCAGCGAGGTAGTTTCTATCATCTCTGCCGCTTCTTTAATTCCTCGTTCCGTCATTTCCTTACGGCTGTCATTTAACGCCTTTAAATCTTCCGCCAACATGACCGCATCCCGCCTCGTCCGTGTACTCAGCAGTTCCAATGCTCTTTTTGCGGTGTCCAGTCTCCCGCTCGCATTAATACATGGTCCAAGAACAAACCCGAGATCGTATGTATTCAAATATTCGGGATTGATTCCCGTACATTCTATAAGCGCTTTTAACCCTTCATTTTTTGTGCGCTTGAGCATCTCAAGTCCCTGTTTCACAAAAATACGATTTTCTCCCTTTAGCGCCATCACATCACCTACTGTTGCAATCGCCACATTTTCCATAAGATAATCAACGTCTTCCGGATCTCGGAGCATAACATTATACAATGCCTCTACTAACTTATATGCGACCGCTGCCCCGCACAGATTTTTAAAAGGATACTCACAATCCGGACGCCTTGGATCTACAACCGCATCAGCCTGCGGCAGGAGATATTCCCGTTCTTTGTTTATTTCTACAAAAGGAACTTGATGATGGTCTGTCACGATCACCGTAAGACCGTTTTTTCTTCCGTAAGTGATTTCTTCCGCAGCCGCAATCCCGTTATCACATGTAATAATCGTATCGATCCCATCATCTAACGCCCGGTCGATCAGCATTTTATTTAATCCGTATCCGTCTTTAATCCTGTCGGGAATATCTGTATCAACATCTGCTCCGAGTCCTTCCAGACCTTCTTTCAAAATATAAGCTGCATTCACACCGTCAATATCATAATCTCCGATCACCTTACGGGTTTTTCTTCCCTGATCTTCTCCGATAAGATCTCAACCGCCTTATCCATGTCCTTCATTAACATTCCGTCATACAGGTCGGCAATCGTTCCGTTCAAATAAAGATTAATCTCTTCATCTTCTATAATATCTCTGTTTCTGATCAGGCGGGCAATGACCGGCGAAATATTATATTTCGCTCCGATACTGCTGAAATCAGCTTTCTTCATCATTACATACCAGCGTTCCATCGTTTGTTCCTCCAAGTATATCACGTACATTTTTGTATTATAGTATCATAATTTTCAAAATATCACCATAGAGAAAACCGGCCGTAAAACGTTTCCGCTTCACGACCGGGTCTTTTCATTTTCGTTTCAAACAATCTTTTAACGAAAATTTATCTTCTCTTTTTTTTTCTT
>ENA-OQCP01000425-OQCP01000425.1-human-gut-metagenome-genome-assembly--contig:-NODE-425-length-19253-cov-2.538220_pt1 | contig 19253 bp, 23 predicted proteins | sample MGYA00242760_ERZ504583 | MGnify/ENA primary metagenome ERZ504583 (study PRJEB26092, sample SAMD00036308) | human gut metagenome | host: Homo sapiens | study: EMG produced TPA metagenomics assembly of...
TTTGTGGAAACGGATTTCATCTATACCGTTATCTGTTCCGTTCTTGTTCTTCTGCTTCTTTCAATTTCCGCAAGCGTGCCAAATGCTTTGCGGGTGATGTTGGGTTCGGTGAGCATTGCTTCATCCTTCTTTTCCTGATAGGCAGGCTCATCATTGAAACGGAAGATTTCAGCTGGATAGTCCTTTTATCTGTTTACGGTGTGGATAGTGTGCTGACTATCATTCACCGCCTGATGCTTCATGAGAATATCGGGCTACCGCATCGCAAACATCTGTATCAGATTATGGCGAATGAGCTGAAGATTCCTCATGTAATGGTTTCTTCTATTTACATGGTAGTGCAGGCAATCATAATTGTAGGATATATAATGTGTTTGGATTCAAGCTACTGGTATCTGCTATGTACCATCCTCTTGTTAAGTCTTATTTATGTCTGTTTCATGAAGAGGTATTTTGGATTACATCAATCAATTTGAAATAAGCTTTCCTTTTCTTGATTAAGTTGGCTTACCTAATCTGTTAGCTTGTAAATCAATGCTTTATAAACTTATCTCAGAAAACAGCTTCAGCGAGGCTGTTTTCTTTGTTTGCAGGCAAATATATCCTCACCTTTGCATTGTTGATCAACAAAACGAGATTAAAAACCATGTTGAATTAAAAATGTAAAAAGGAGAAAGAAAGTATGCCTTTATTTTATTATGCAAGACAGTCGTCTCTGGCGACGAAAGAGGGTGCCAAACTTTGGCATCTGAGTTTGAAGAAAGTGGGAAGAGCCGTGGATGCACAACAGCTGGCTGAGGTGATTGCCGAGAAGTCTTCCCTGACTCCGGGTGACGTACATAATGTAATTCGTACCTGATGACGGTAATGAGGAGCCAGTTGCTGAACAGCCGTACGGTGCGTCTGGATGGCCTGGGCACATTCACCATGAAGGCCCGTACGAGAGGTAAGGGAGTGGTCAAATCTGAAGACGTGAATCCCAATCAGGTGACTGCTCTACGCTGCCAGTTTACTCCGGAATATACGCGACCGGCGGCTATCGGTACTACGCGTGCCCTGATTCAAGGTGTGGAGTTTGAGAAATGGACGGGAGTGGTTACGGACGGTAAGGATGATGCCGGTGATGGTGGTAATTCCGGTGGCGGTTCCGACGGTGATCAGGGAGAGAACCCATTAGGATAAGATGGATTTACTAATTTTGAAAGATTAAGACTATGAAAAAGAACGTTTGGGACAAGATTTTGAAGGTAGTGATAGCTGTTGCTTCCGCCATATTGGGAGCTTTAGGCGCCAATGCAATGAATGTATAAATTGTAGATTCATGTAGTAATATTAGGGGAAAGGCGGTGAAGGAAAAGCACTTCATCGCCTTTTTGTTATTTTCTTCATTTATAATTCCCTGCCAACCAAAAAATCTTATTACCTTTGCAGGTCACTTTTGGAAACAATAAAAATGTAATGATATGAATATCTCTTATAATTGGTTGAAAGAGTATGTCGATTTCGATTTGACACCGGATGAAGTTGCTGCGGCACTGACCTCCATCGGACTGGAAACGGGAAGTGTGGAAGAGGTGCAAACCATTAAAGGCGGACTGGAAGGACTGGTCATCGGCGAAGTGCTGACATGCGAAGCTCATCCTAACTCAGACCATATGCACGTCACTACGGTGAACCTGGGACAAGGTGAACCCGTGCAGATTGTATGCGGCGCTCCGAATGTAGCTGCCGGACAGAAAGTGGTAGTAGCCACGTTGGGTACAAAACTGTATGACGGTGACGAATGCTTTACCATCAAGAAATCAAAACTTCGTGGCGTGGAATCTGTCGGCATGATTTGTGCTGAGGATGAAATCGGTATCGGTACAGACCATGCAGGCATCATCGTACTGCCGGAAACAGCTGTTCCGGGTACGCTTGCCAAGGATTATTATAACATCAAGAGCGATTACGTGCTGGAAGTGGACATTACTCCCAACCGCGCCGATGCTTGCTCACATTATGGGGTGGCACGCGACTTGTATGCCTACTTGATACAGAACGGTAAGCCGGCTACTTTGAAGAAACCTACGGTAGACGCTTTTGCGGTAGAAAATCACGACTTGAATATTAAAGTAACTGTAGAGAACAGCGAAGCATGTCCCCGATATGCCGGCGTTACGGTGAAAGGGGTTACAGTGAAAGAAAGCCCCGAATGGTTGCAGAACAAGTTGCGTATTATCGGCCTGCGTCCTATCAATAATGTGGTGGATATTACCAACTATATCGTCCATGCTTTCGGCCAGCCGCTGCACTGCTTCGATGCAGATAAGATTAAAGGCGGTGAGGTGATTGTAAAGACCATGCCGGAAGGTACTCCGTTTGTAACTCTTGATGGCGTGGAGCGTAAATTGAACGAACGCGACCTGATGATTTGCAATAAGGAAGAGGCGATGTGTATTGCCGGTGTGTTCGGCGGTCTGGATTCCGGTTCTACGGAAACCACCAAAGATGTATTCCTTGAAAGTGCTTACTTCCATCCCACGTGGTGCGCAAGACAGCCCGTCGCCATGCGTTGAACACAGACGCTTCTTTCCGTTTTGAAAGAGGTATTGACCCGAATGCCACTATTTACTGCCTGAAGCTGGCAGCTTTGATGGTAAAGGAACTTGCCGGAGGTACCATTCTTCTGAAATAAAAGATGTGTGCGCCGCTCCTGCCAAGGATTTCCGTGTGGAACTTGCCTATGAGAAAGTGAACTCACTGATTGGCAAAGTTATTCCGGTGGATACCATCAAGAGCATCGTGACAAGTCTGGAAATGAAGATTGTAGACGAGACAGCCGAAGGGCTTACACTGGATGTTCCTCCTTACCGTGTGGACGTGCAGCGCGATTGCGATGTAATAGAGGATATCCTGCGTATCTACGGATATAATAATGTGGAGATTCCGACTACCTTGAAGTCTTGTCTGACTACCAAGGGTGAATATGATAAATCCAACAAACTGCAGAACCTGGTTGCCGAGCAGCTGGTGGGCTGTGGTTTCAATGAGATTCTGAACAACTCGTTGACGCGTGCCGCTTACTATGACAATTTGGAGTCTTATCCGTCAAAGAATTTGGTAATGTTGCTGAATCCGTTGAGTGCAGACTTGAATGCCATGCGTCAGACACTGCTTTTCGGTGGATTGGAAAGCATCTCGCACAACGCCAACCGTAAGAATGCAGACCTGAAATTCTTTGAATTCGGTAATTGTTATCACTTCAACGAGGAAAAGAAGAATCCGGAGAAAGTGCTTGCCGCTTATTCCGAAGACTATCATCTTGGTTTGTGGGTAACTGGCAAGAGGGTGACCAACTCATGGGTCATCCGGACGAGAACAGCTCGGTATATGAGCTGAAGGCATACGTTGAGAATGTCTTTGCCAGATTGGGGCTGCACATGCATGATTTGGTTGTCGGCAATCTGACTGATGATATCTATGCTGCCGGTTTATCCGTACAGACAAGGGGTGGAAAGCGGTTGGCTACTTTCGGTATTGTAACAAAGAAGCTGCTGAAGGCATTCGATATTGACAACGAGGTTTACTATGCCGATTTCAACTGGAAAGAATTGTTGAAGGCCATCCGCAATGTGAAGGTGAGCTATACGGAAATCTCCAAGTTCCCTGCCGTGAAACGCGACTTGGCGTTACTGCTTGACAAGAAAGTGCAGTTTGCGGAAATTGAGAAGATTGCCTACGAGACGGAGAAAAAGCTGCTGAAGGAGGTTTCTCTCTTCGACGTTTACGAGGGTAAGAATCTGGAAGCCGGTAAGAAGAGTTACGCGGTGAGCTTCCTGTTGCAGGATGAGAATGCCACGTTGAACGATAAGCAGATTGACAAGATTATGTCCAAACTGGTGAAGAACCTGGAGGACAAGTTGAATGCCAAGCTGCGTTGATTCATTATTTAGAATTTATAATTCATAATTTAAAATACAGTTCCAATGGGAAGAGCGTTTGAATATAGAAAAGCTGCCAAATTGAAAAGATGGGGTCACATGGCAAAGACCTTTACAAGACTGGGTAAACAAATTGCTATTGCGGTGAAGGCCGGTGGTCCGGAGCCGGAAAACAACCCGACACTGCGTTCGGTTATCGCTACTTGTAAGCGTGAAAACATGCCGAAGGATAATATTGAACGTGCTATCAAGAATGCGATGGGTAAGGACCAGAGCGACTATAAGGGTATGACTTATGAAGGATACGGTCCTCACGGTGTAGCTGTTTTTGTGGATACACTGACCGATAACACTACCCGTACAGTAGCCGATGTGCGTTCCGTATTCAACAAGTTCGGCGGTAACTTGGGAACAATGGGTTCACTGGCTTTCTTGTTTGACCACAAGTGCGTGTTCACTTTCAAGAAGAAAGACGGTATCGATATGGAGGAACTTATTCTTGACTTGATAGACTATGACGTAGAGGAAGACTACGAAGAGGATGAAGAAGAAGGTACTATCACTATTTATGGTGATCCGAAAAGCTATGCAGCTATCCAGAAACATTTGGAAGAGTGCGGTTTTGAAGATGTCGGCGGTGAGTTTACCTATATCCCGAACGATATGAAGGATGTGACTCCCGAGCAACGCGAAACCATCGACAAATGATAGAGCGTCTCGAAGAGTTTGATGATGTACAGACGGTTTATACTAACATGAAACCGGAAGAAGGCGGAGAATAATGACATATACATACAAGACGCAAGGTACGTGTAGCAGTAACATCGAACTGAATGTGGAAGATGGTATTGTGAAAGAAGTGGCATTTTGGGGTGGATGTAATGGAAACCTGCAAGGACTTTCACGTTTGGTGAAAGGCATGCCGGTAGATGCGGTGATTGCCCGTTTGGAAGGAATTCGCTGCGGAAGACGTTCCACTTCCTGCCCCGACCAATTGTGCAAGGCATTGCACGAGATGGGGTATTGAGCCTACTGCCTGAAAGAATGGATGAGAGCCCCTGACATTGAAAGATGCCAGGGGCTTTTTTTGAACCTAACATGGAGGTATTTGTTATTATTTGAGTATTTTTACGCTCTTAATTGAACAGACACAATGAAGAATATTTTTAAAGACTTGAAACGGAGAGACCACAAACGCTATCTGGGCGGTCTGGACGTTTTTAAATATATAGGTCCCGGACTGCTGGTGACTGTGGGCTTTATTGACCCGGGAAACTGGGCGTCTAATTTTGCGGCTGGGTCTGAATTTGGCTATTCATTGCTGTGGGTCGTGACTTTATCCACTATCATGCTGATTGTATTGCAGCATAATGTGGCGCATCTTGGCATTGTAACCGGCTTGTGCTTGTCCGAAGCCGCTACCAAATATACTCCTTCCTGGGTGTCGCGTCCCATATTGGGCACAGCGGTATTGGCTTCCATCTCGACTTCGTTGGCAGAGATATTGGGAGGTGCCATGCTTTGCAGATGCTGTTTGACATTCCCATCATATGGGGCTCTGTCTTGACTACCGTATTTGTAGTCGTCATGCTTTTCACTAATTCCTACAAGAAGATAGAACGTTCTATCATTGCTTTTGTTTCGGTCATCGGGCTCTCCTTTATCTATGAGCTGTTTCTGGTGAAGATAGATTGGTCGCTGGCTGCACAAGGGTGGGTGACCCCTTCGTTCCCGCATGGAGCATGCTGATTATCATGAGTGTGCTCGGTGCGGTGGTGATGCCGCATAATCTGTTTCTGCACTCGGAAGTGATACAGAGCCATGAATATAATAAGAAAGATGATGCATCCATCCGTAAGGTGTTGAAATATGAATTGTTCGACACACTGTTCTCTATGATTGTGGGATGGGCCATCAACAGTGCCATGATACTGCTGGCTGCGGCAACTTTCTTTAAAAGCGGTATTCAGGTGGAAGAGTTGCAGCAGGCCAAATCCTTGCTGGAGCCGTTGCTGGGGAGCAGTGCTGCCGTGGTTTTTGCATTGGCATTACTGATGGCGGGTATATCTTCCACGATAACCAGCGGTATGGCGGCAGGTTCTATCTTTGCCGGTATTTTCGGAGAATCCTATCATATCAAAGACAGTCACTCGCAGGTGGGTGTGATTCTGTCGCTGGGCATTGCACTGCTGCTGATTTTCTTTATCGGAGACCCGTTCAAAGGACTGCTGATTTCACAGATGATACTGAGCATCCAGCTGCCGTTCACGGTTTTCCTGCAAGTAGGACTGACTTCTTCGCGCAAAGTGATGGGGCAGTATGTAAACAGCAAATGGAGTACATTTGTACTTTATGCCATTGCTGCGGTGGTCACTGTGCTGAATATCATGCTGCTGGTATCCGAGTTGACATCTTGAATAATTCATTTTTAAGAAATCAAATAAGTAGTATGAAGATTATTACATATAACGTAAATGGCTGAGGCTGCCGTGACAAAAGGTTTTCCCGAGTGGCTGGCACAAGAGCAGCCGGATGTGCTTTGTTTGCAGGAAACAAAGCTGCAACCGGAACAGTATCCGGCAGAAGCGCTGGATGCTTTGGGGTATAAGCATTATCTATATTCTGCACAGAAGAAGGGGTATAGTGGAGTCGCTATTCTGAGCAAGCAAGAACCGGACCATGTGGAGTACGGCATGGGCATTGAAGAATATGATAACGAAGGGCGCTTTATCCGTGCCGACTTCGGTGATGTGTCCGTTGTGAGTGTTTATCATCCTTCCGGTACCAGCGGTGATGAACGCCAGGCCTTTAAGATGGTCTGGTTGGAGAAATTCCAGGAATATGTATTGGAGCTGGAACGTACGCGTCCTAAACTCATTCTTTGCGGTGATTATAATATCTGCCATGAGGCAATGGATATTCACGACCCTATCAGGAATGCCACTAACAGTGGCTTCCTGCCTGAAGAGCGGGAGTGGATGACGCGCTTTCTCAAATGCGGGATTCATAGATTCCTTCCGTTGGCTTCATCCCGACAAGCAGGAATACACGGTGGTGGAGCTATCGCTTTAACTCACGTGCCAAGAACAAAGGGTGGCGTATTGATTATTGCATGGTGAGTGAGCCGGTGCGTCCGATGTTGAAGGAGGCGAGAATATTGGGTGACGTTGTCCACTCGGACCATTGCCCGATGTTGTTGGAAATTACAGAATGATTATGGAAACAAAAGACAGAATCGAAAAAGCTGTGGAGCTTTTCAAGAGTGGCTATAACTGTTCGCAATCGGTAGTGGGAGCTTTTGCAGATATGTATGGTTTTACAGAAGAGCAGGCTTTCCGGATGTCCGCCTCTTTTGGTGGTGGCATAGGTCGTATGAGGCAGACATGCGGTGCTGCATGCGGCATGTTCCTATTGGCCGGATTGGAAAAAGGAGCTGTGGAAGGCAAGGACCGTGAAGGTAAGGCGGCAAACTATGCGTTGGTGCAGGAGCTGGCTGCTGAATTCAAGAAACGAAATGGCTCTTTGATATGTGCTGAATTGTTGGGGTTGAGAAAACCGGAAGGTTCGTCCGTTCCGGAAGCCCGTACCGAGCAGTATTATGCTAAACGCCGTGTGCCAGGATGGTAGAGGTAGCTGCCCAAATTTGGACCGAATACCTGGAAAAAACGTCCTCAAAGTAAGAAAAAGAACTTTTTTTACTCCTTAGTAAGAAAAAAAGTGCCTAATAACGTGTTGTATAACATAAATATACCTATCTTTGCAGCGATATAAAAACACCGACATCTCTATCTTTGGAGATGAGGATAACGTTTAACTAAAAGCAAATAGAAATGTTAAAAGAAAAAGCTGGTAATGTTGCAGGACAGATTTGGACTGCACTGAATGGCACAGATGGCTTGACTCACAAGCAAATCAAGAAAGCAACTAAACTGATCGACAAGGACTTCTTCCTGGGATTGGGCTGGTTGTTAAGAGAAGACAAGGTCTCTACTTCTGAAGTGGAAGGCGAATTGTTTGTAAAGCTGAACTAAGCGAGGAATTGATTGGAATGTTATAAAAAGATGCGTTGGTACATGAATATGTTATCAACGCATTTTTTATTTGCTCTGTTTTCACTATCTTTGCGCACCCAATTAATAGATAGTTATTGACAATGAAGAATATACGAAATTTTTGCATTATTGCCCATATCGACCACGGTAAATCAACTTTGGCAGACCGTCTGCTGGAATTTACCAATACTATACAAGTAACTAACGGACAGATGCTGGATGACATGGACCTTGAGAAGGAAAGAGGTATCACCATCAAGAGCCATGCCATACAAATGGAGTATACATATAAAGGCGAAAAGTATATTCTGAACTTGATAGACACTCCGGGACACGTTGACTTCTCGTACGAGGTGTCACGTTCCATCGCCGCTTGTGAAGGAGCGTTGCTTATTGTAGATGCTTCGCAAGGAGTGCAGGCGCAGACCATTTCAAACCTCTATATGGCGATTGAGCATGATTTGGAGATTATCCCCGTCATCAACAAATGTGACATGGCAAGCGCCATGCCCGAGGAAGTGGAGGACGAAATCGTTGAACTGTTGGGCTGCAAGCGTGATGAGATTATCCGTGCTTCTGGCAAAACAGGCATGGGAGTGGAAGAGATTCTGGCTGCGGTCATTGAGCGTATCCCTCATCCGGAGGGTGACGAGGAAGCTCCGTTGCAGGCGTTGATTTTCGATTCTGTCTTCAATTCTTTCCGTGGTATCATTGCATATTTCAAGATAGTGAACGGTGTGATTCGTAAAGGGGATAAAGTGAAATTCTTCAATACAGGCAAGGAATATGATGCGGATGAAATCGGAGTGCTCAAAATGGAAATGATGCCACGTCCGGAGTTGCGTACGGGGGATGTAGGCTATATCATCTCGGGTATCAAAACCTCTAAGGAAGTGAAAGTAGGTGATACGATTACGCATATTGCCCGTCCTTGCGAAGAGGCCATCGCCGGTTTTGAGGAGGTGAAGCCGATGGTTTTTGCCGTGTGTACCCCATCGAGGCAGAAGATTTCGAGGACTTGCGTTCTTCTTTGGAGAAGTTGCAGTTGAATGATGCTTCGCTGACTTTCCAGCCTGAGTCTTCATTAGCTTTGGGCTTTGGTTTCCGTTGCGGTTTCCTTGGGCTGCTCCATATGGAGATTGTGCAGGAACGCCTTGACCGTGAATTTGACATGAACGTTATCACCACCGTGCCCAACGTTTCCTACAATATCTATGACAAGCAGGGAAATATGACCGAAGTGCATAACCCCGGCAGCATGCCCGACCCTACCATGATAGACCGTATTGAGGAGCCCTATATCCGTGCCTCGGTGATTACCACCACTGATTACATCGGCCCTATCATGACTCTTTGTCTGGGCAAGCGTGGCGAGCTGGTGAAGCAGGAATATATTTCAGGTAACCGTGTAGAAATATACTATGACATGCCTCTTGGCGAAATAGTTATCGATTTCTATGATAAATTGAAGAGTATCTCTAAGGGATATGCCTCTTTTGACTATCATCCCAACGGTTTTCGTCCTTCCAAACTGGTGAAGCTGGATATTTTGCTGAACGGTGAGCCGGTGGATGCTCTTTCTACCTTGACACACTTTGACAATGCCTACGAATTGGGACGCCGGATGTGCGAGAAGTTGAAAGACCTGATTCCGAGACAGCAGTTCGATATCGCCATTCAGGTGCTATCGGTGCCAAGATTATTTCCCGGGAAACGATTAAGGCTGTGCGTAAGGACGTAACGGCCAAATGTTATGGAGGTGACGTGAGCCGTAAACGAAAATTGCTTGAGAAACAGAAGAGAGGTAAGAAGCGTATGAAACAGATTGGTAATGTGGAGGTACCTCAGAAAGCGTTCCTGGCAGTCTTGAAGCTGGATTGATGTCGAAAGGATGAAATCTTAAATCAAATATACTTCTTTATGATTATTTTACGTACTGTGAAAAACTTCTCGTCGCTGAATATAGCGGCGAGCATCTTGTTGTTTTTAATGGCTATTTTGGCGGCCGTTATTGCTAATTCACCAATGGCTCCGTTGTATCAGGGCTTTCTTTTGCAGGAACTGCATCTGCGCATCGGAGACTTTAATTTGTTCTCCCATGGCGGTCATCCGTTGAAAATGATTGAGTTTATAAACGACTGCTTGATGACTGTTTTCTTTCTGGCTGTGGGGTTGGAGATAAAGCGGGAACTGCTGGTGGGTGAACTTTCTTCCTTTCGTAAGGCTTCTTTACCCTTTGTAGCGGCATGTGGCGGTATGTTGGTGCCGGTCATTGTCTATTCACTTTTGGTCGTTCAGGGTACTCCGGAAACGCGCGGTATGGCTATACCGATGGCTACGGATATTGCTTTTTCATTGGGTGTACTCAGTCTGCTGGGTAAACGGGTGCCTTTGAGTCTGAAAATTTTCCTGACGGCATTTGCAGTGGTCGATGATATTGGCGGCATTCTGGTTATTGCCATTTTCTATAGTTCCGAAGTGGCATACGGATATCTTATTGTAGCTGCTGTCCTTTATTTCTTCCTTTACTATATGGGGAAATTCGGTATGACACAGAAGATATTCTTCCTGCTTATCGGGGTAATTATTTGGTATTTGTTCCTTCAGTCGGGCATTCACAGCACTATTTCCGGAGTGATACTGGCCTTTGTAATACCGGCCCGTCCCCGTTTGGATGCCGGGAAATACATTAAACGCATCCGCGACATTATCGGTGATTTTCCGGTTACCAAATCAGATAATATTATATTGACCAATGAGCAGATTGCCACTCTAAAACAAGTGGAGCGCGCTTCTGATCATGTAATTAGTCCTTTGCAATCCTTGGAAGACAATTTGCATGGTGCGGTAAACTTTGTGATACTGCCGCTCTTTGCCTTTGCCAATGCCGGTGTGGTGTTCAGTGGAGGCGGTGGCGTTGTTGGAGCTGTTAGTATAGCGGTGGCTGCAGGATTGCTTCTTGGCAAGTTTATCGGTATTTTTCTGTTTACCTGGCTGGCGGTCAAGAGTGGTTTGTCCTCAATGCCTCCGGGAATGAATTGGAGAAGTGTTGCCGGAGTATCCTTGTTGGGGGGGATCGGTTTTACGGTATCTTTATTTATAGCCAACCTTTCTTTTGCAGGAGAATATCCGGATCTGCTGAACCAGGCGAAGTTTGGTGTATTGCTGGGAACGATTGTTGCCGGTATGTTGGGATATATGGTACTGAATGCGGTGTTGCCGAAGGTTAAGAACAAATAGATCTCCACTTTGGAATACTGGACGAAGAATCGGTTCTTTAGGGATATTCGGTAAATCCTCTGAAAGATAAGTTGGGATGTGTCAATGATTTAAGAAAACGTATTCTTTGTTACAGAAACAGAAGAAATAGTCCATTATTCTTAAAAAACATTCGTATCTTTGCTGATACAAGTCGAAAAGGACCTTCCGGATATGAAGCACATAAAGCAGTTGCCGGATACATATTGATTCTTTCTCTCTGCCTCGTGTGTGCACACCCTGCCCATGCGGAGACACGGCGTATTGCGCTGATACACTCTTTCGAGCCGGGCTATCCGCCTGCTGCGAAGGCTCTGGAACTGTTGCAAAAAGAGTTCAGCCTTCTCGGCTTGGACTGCGATGTACGCGAATACTATCTGGACTGCGACCGCTACATGGAGGAGGCAGAAAACCTCCGTATGGCCGGTTTCGTGGACGACCTCTCTGCCTGGGGAGCCGAGTTGATAGCCGTGCTCGACGACCAGGCTGCCTATGCGCTGATGGCATGCAGACACCCGTTGGCGCATGAAATACCCGTTGTGTTCAGCGGTGTGAACTATCCCAACATATCTCTGCTCCTGCAATACCCCAACATCACGGGCTATGCCGACACGCCCGATTACTTGCGTACCATACGCATGATAGAGAGTATCATGGGAAGTCGCGCATCTGCCTGATGAACGGACAAGTGTTTCTGGACCGCAAGATATGGCATGCGTTGAATGAGCAGTGTCGTGGGCAGGGGTTCGCCATCGTGACCTCTACCGAGGGTGCTTACTTTGCCGGTTCCTCTATCACCGTGTGCGCGAGAGGGAGACTATCAGCTATACTGAAACGGCAGAACATAGACGTGTTGCTGGACACCACGAAGATTGTGCGCATGACGAGCGACTCCATAGCGATACGCCATCTGATGTGGCTGGGACGCGGCGACAATACGTTGCTGCTCTACACCAAGCGAGACTATACCACCAAGCGTGTGGGCATGCTCTTCGACAATCCCACGTTTCAGACCATCAACGAGGGCTTCGGCTTTGCCGACTACTTGCTGGGAGGATATTTCACTCCACTGGAAAGCCAGATAAGATACATGGCGACCGGTATCAAGAACGCCTCGAAGGGCGGATGCCCCGGCAGCAGGTGACGGAATGCGCCAAGCAGTACGTGCTGAACTGGCATGTGCTGCAGAAGTATGGCATCCCGCTCGAGAGCATTCCGGCAGAGTACACTGTGATGTATATCCCTTTTTCGGAGCGCTACCGCTATCCTATACTTATCGGTTCCATCTTGGGCGCAGTCTTCGTGCTGACGGTGATAGTCTTGCTCTCCTTCAGCCTGCTGCGCGAACGCAGGCGCAAGCGTGAGGCATTGCGAAACCTCCTCTACGAGCATGAGACCCTCTGCCTGGCCATCGAAGGAAATTCTACCTACGCCTGGCGACTGGAGGGAGATTCCGTGTCCTGCGACTCGCAGTTTTGCGAGCTTATTCATCATCGCCCCGGCCGTCTTCTGCTCGATGAAATCACTCCCTACATCCATCCCGACGACTTACCCGCCTTCCGCAAGAACATAGCGGCAAGGCATGAACGCACGCACCACAAGGGGCAGTATCGCTGTAACTTCACCGGTGAGTTCCAGTGGTGGGAGTTCAGCTACAATACCATCCACACCCCCGGACACGCACCCATCATAGCCGGATTGCTGCAGAATATCCAGGAACTGAAAGACCACGAGCAGGAGCTGATAGAATCCCGCGAGCTGGCGGAGCAGGCCGAACTGAAACAGTCGTTCCTCAACAACATGAGCCACGAGATCCGCACTCCGCTCAATGCCATTGTCGGCTTCTCGGATATGCTGGCCAATGAGCCGGAGTTTTCAAACGAAGAGCGGCAGGAGTTTGTGGACATTATCAACACCAATACCAAACTGCTGCTGAAGCTGGTGGGCGATGTGCTGGAACTGTCGCGCATCGAGTCGGGTAACCTCTCGTTCACCTTTCAGCGGGAGAGCGTGTGCCGGTTGCTCGATGACGTCTATCAGACGCATAGCCTGCTTATCCGGCCGCCGTTGCAGTTCCTCAAGGATTTCCCTCCCGAAGATGTGCAGGTGAATGTAGACCCCATGCGACTGACACAGGTACTCACCAACTTCCTGAACAATGCCAACAAGTTTACGAAAGGAGGCAGCATCCGGCTGGGGTATTGCTGTCCGTCCGGCATGAGCGAGGTACATCTTTATGTGGAAGACACCGGCATAGGCATTCCGCACAGCGAGCAGAAGATGATTTTCGAGCGTTTCTACAAGCGCAGCGAGTTTTCCCAAGGCGTCGGCTGGGCTTGTCCATCTGTGTGCTCATTGTCGAAAAGATGGGAGGACGCATCGAACTCCAGTCCGAGGAAGGCCGTGGAAGCCGTTTCACAGTGGTACTGCCTTGTATTGAATAAATCCTTAAAAAATGTAATCGCGTTGTAATGCCTTTATATATAATTTTGCGTATCTTTGCCAATGTTTTAAGAAATATAACGTTTTAAGAAACTAATTTAAAAGACATTATGTTAAAGAGAGTAAGAATTATACTGACGGTGCTGCTGTTACTGGCCACCGTGGGTGTAGATGCGCAGGTCACCACAGCTTCTATGGCGGGTAAGGTGACGGATGCAAGTAATGAGCCCATTATTGGTGCCACTGTCCAGGCGGTGCACCAGCCTTCCGGTTCGCGCTACGGAACCGTGACCAATGTCGACGGACGCTATTCCATCCAGGGTATGCGCACCGGTGGTCCCTATCGGGTAGAGATTTCCTATATCGGCTATCAGACAGTTATTTATAAGGACATCACTCTCCAACTGGGCGAGGTGTATAACCTGAACGTAGAGATGAGCGAATCTTCCGAGCTGCTGAACGAAGTGATTGTGACGGCTGCCAAGACCAAGTTTACCGCCGAAAAGACGGGTGCCACTACCAACATCTCTTCTGCACAGATAACGCAGCTCCCTACCGTGAACCGCAGTATCAGCGACATCGCCCGCCTTTCTCCCTACGCCAACGGCATGAGCTTTGCCGGAGGTGACGGACGTTCCACGAACTTCACCATCGACGGTGCCAACTTCAACAACAACTTCGGACTGAGTTCCAACCTTCCCGGTGGCGGAAATCCCATCTCGATGGATGCCATCGAAGAAGTGCAGGTGGTTGTCGCCCCGTTCGACGTACGTCAGACGAACTTCATCGGCGGCGGCATCAATGCCATTACCAAGAGTGGTACGAACACGTTCAGAGGTACTGCCTATACCTATTACCGCAACCAGGACATGCGCGGTAACCGCATCAACGGCGAGGACCTGGGAGCACGTTCCGACGAGTCCAAGACTACCTACGGCTTCACGCTGGGCGGTCCTATCATCAAGAACAAACTGTTCTTCTTCGTGAACTACGAAAAAGAGAAGACTCCGGGAGAGGTTATAAAGTATCGCGCGCGCGAGGACGGTGAAGATGCGAAAGGTATGGTGTCCCGTACACTGAAGTCGGACATGGAGAAGGTGTACAACCATCTGAAGGACAAATACGGCTATGATGCAGGCTCCTACACCAATTTCCCTGCCGACGAGGAGAACACCAAGCTGCTGGCCCGCATCGACTGGAACATCACGGACCGCCATCGCTTGAGCCTCCGCTACAACAATACGAAGAATACGGCTTGGAATGCCCCGAACGGCAACTCTTCCGATACGGGATATCGCCTGAACAATACTTACCGCGTAGGTACACAGTCTATGGCGTTTGCCAACAGCATGTATTCCATGGACAACAAGGTGCAGTCTTGGGCGGCAGATTTGAACAGCCGCTTCACCGATAAGATTTCCAATCAGCTGCTGTTCACCTACACCAATATAGAGGACATGCGCGGCACCAACTCTTCTCCTTTCCCTTTTATCGACATCATGGCAGGCAAGGACGAGAACGGAAACCAGATTCTGGAACCGTATATGAGCGCCGGTTACGAGTTGTTCACCTACAACAACGGTGTGAAGAACAAGATTACGAACATTACCGATAACTTCACCTTCTTCACCGGTAACCACAAGCTGACGGCAGGTCTTAGCTATGAGCACCAGTTTGCCAACAACGCCTATATGCGTAACGGTACGGGATATTACCGCTATAACAGTCTGGAAGATTTCCTGAGTGGCGCAGCTCCCGAATCATTCGCTTTGACTTATGGCTTCAACGGTGTGGCCAACCCCAATGCTCAGGTTACCTTCAACCAGCTTGGTTTCTATGCCCAGGATGAATGGAACCTCGGCAACAGTCTGAAACTGACCTACGGTATCCGTTTCGACAACTTGATGTTCGACAACGACGACCTCCAGAGAAACGATGCCATCTATGAGCTTGACTTCGACGGGCAGCACATCGACACTGGCAAGTGGCCGGATTCCAGATGGCAGATTTCTCCCCGTATAGGTTTCGTTTGGGACGTGTTCAAGGACAAGTCGCTGAAAGTACGTGGAGGTACGGGTGTGTTTACCGGACGTCTGCCGTTGGTTTTCTTCACCAATATGCCGACCAATGCTTCTATGGTACAGAACTCCGTTACCTTTAAGACCCAATATGACAATGGAAAGGTGGTGGGCCATGATTCCCGTCTGGACCAGTTGGCAGGTGGCATGATTACGGACATGAACCAGATAATCGACAAGTTCAACCTCCCTACCACGATTGAGAAACACGTGGCGGGAAGCAAGATTTCCGGTGTGGCTCAGGACTTCAAGATGCCGCAGGTGTGGAAGTCGTCTATCGCGGTGGACTATCAGGTACCCGTATCTTTCCCCTTGACCGTGACGGGAGAGTTCATGTTTACAAAGAATGTGAATGCCGTTACCATCAACAACATCAATATCAAGAACCCCGACGAATGGAAGTACAATAAGCTGACCACCGTCAAGGGCGCTGATGGAAAAGACGTGACAACTACGGAACTGCTGCATACGGGTATGCAACGTTTCAATGGTGCGGATAACCGCATGGTGTACTCTTATTCTCTTTATGACAACCCCGACAAGAATGTGAAATATGCAGGCGACTTCGTGCATTACAATGGCAAGAATGCGTGGTACTCGACAATACATCCAAAGGCTACGGCTATACGGCAAACATCACGGTGAATGCCCAGCCGGTGGATGACTTGATGCTGATGCTGGCCTATACGCACACGGAGTCCAAAGAAGTTTCCGGTCTTCCGGGCAGCGACCCTATCTCCACTTGGCAGGGACTGAACACGATTGACGGTTCCAATTATGTGGATGCACAACGTTCACAGTATGTGGTTCCCGACAAGGTGATTGCTTCTGTGGGCTACTACATTCCCTTCAGACACAAAGGCCTGCTTCGCGGCACACACCTGAATCTGTTCTATTCCGGTTATTCTTCCGGCGGTTACAGCTTCTGCTACACCAACGACATGAACGGCGACGGCATCAACAACGACCTGATGTATATTCCGAAAGATGATAGTGAAATCAACTTCAAGACAGAGGAAGACCGCGTTGCTTTCTGGAAATTCGTAGAGCAGGATTCGTACCTGAAGAATCACAAGGACAGTATGCTGAGGCTTATGCCGCTCGCGCTCCGTGGGTACACCGTTTCGATTTCCGTCTGCTGGAGGACTTCGAATTCAAGATTGGCAAGACTAAGCATTGCTTCCAGTTGAGTTTCGACATCATGAACGTGGGTAACCTCATCAACTCCAAATGGGGTATCTCCAAGACCAACACCGTTTCCAACAGCAACCGAATCCTGAAGTATGAAGGGGTGAAGAGCGCCACTGACCTGACTCCGGTATTCTCCATGTATAAGGTGAACGGTGAATATCCTACCAAGACTTACGACACCTATCAGAACTACAGCGAATGCTGGAAGTTGCAAGTCGGTATCCGTTACGTGTTCAACTAATCGGGTGCAGATAACCTCCGCTGAATGGCAGAATATGATAAGGCAAGGGCTGTTCCGGGATTTCCGGGACAGCCTTATGTTTTTGGCTTTCTTTACTTTATTGTATTTCAACCTCCATAATCACTGGATTGTGGTCGCTGCACAAATCCAGGTCCGGAGAGTAGTATGCAATACCCTTCAGGCTGGGGGAGTGGAAGATGTAGTCAATACGCAACATGCGTTTGGCATAGCGGTAGGTGTACATGTATCCGTTTCCGGCAGTGCGGAATCCGTCTTTGAGGGTTTTCCTCAAATGATGGTAGGTGTAGGAGGAAGGTATTGAGTTGAAGTCGCCGCATAGCAGCACGGGATAGGGGCTGGTCTTGGCGTAGTGGCTGATGACGTAAGTCTGCGTGGCCCGCTTCATGAAGTTTTCGTGCAGGGTGCCTGCGGCATCTTTGGCTGCCTGGACTTCGCGGCGGGTGTCGTCGGTGGCCAGCTCGCGTTCCCACTTCCTGCGCTTCTGGCTAACGCTGGTGGTCTGCAGGTGGTTGTTTATCAGACGTATGGTATCCGTACCCATCGCTACATCGCACATCATGCTACAGTTGGAGCTTTGCTGGTAAGTGATGAAACGGTGGTTCGCCAATGGATAGCGGCTGAATACGGCGATAGGCAGTACGCCCTTGGAGTCTTCGGAAGGGATGAGCGCGTGTGACCAATGCGAGAGTATGCGCCGTATGCTGTCCGTGGGGAAGTCGCTGTTGTCTCCGAACTCCTGGAAGCACAGCACATCCACGCCTTCCTGCTGCATGTACCGGGCTATCTCCTTGCAGGAATAACCGGTAATCTCACCTCCGAAGTTGTGTATGTTGTAGGTGGCTATCTTCAGATACTTGCCTGCCGGGGTTTTGTCTTTCGGCAGGTGGAGCTGGAAGACAGACGTCAGATATCCCCAGTTGCAGAAGAATGCCACCAGCGGAATCAGTGCCCAGCGCTTACGGGCCAATGCCCAGCAGAGTGCCGTTATCAGATTGACAATCAGGAGTACGGGCACTGCCAGCCCCAGTAATGGCATGATGACGGAATCGACCGGAGCCATGTTTCCTGAGAAGGCTGCCACTATGGTGATGGCGCCCAAGATAAATGTCGCTGCTATCAGACAGATGTAGAACAGACCTTTTACGGCGGACTTTCCCATGTTGTTTGCTTATTTATTCACTACGTTCACCGGCTTGCGTCTTGGTAGGCCTTGATGTTCTCGAGCATAATCTGCATGAGGCGTTCGCGCGCGGCCGTGCTTGCCCAGGCAATGTGCGGAGTGATGTAGCAGTTACGGGCAGAGAGCAATGGATTGTCGGCACGGGGAGGCTCCTGCGAGAGTACGTCTACGCCGGCGGCATAGATGGTGCCGTTGTTAAGTGCATTGGCAAGGTCTTGTTCGTTGATGAGCGGGCCGCGTCCGGTATTGATGAGGATGGCGGTGGGCTTCATCAGTCGGAGCCGTTCTGCATTTACCATCTCGCGGGTGGAGTCGGTGAGGGGACAGTGCAGGCTGATGATGTCACATTCGCGGAACAGCTCGTCCAGCTCCATCTTGCGGATTTCGGGAGGAAGCTGGAAGTTGGTCTTGGAGGTGTAGGCACATACCTTCATACCGAAGCCGATGGCGATGCGGGCGGTGGTGAAACCGGTGTGGCCCAGGCCTACGATTCCGAGCTTCTTTTCGCGCAGTTCGATGAGCGGCGTGTCCCAGAAACAGAAGTCCTTGCTTGCTGTCCAGCGGCCCCGGTGCACCTCTTCGGAGTGGTGTTGCACTTGCTGGGTGATGTTTAGGATGTGGGCAAAGACCATTTGGGCTACGGAGTCGGTGCTGTAGGCGGGAATATTGGTGACGATGATTCCGCGTTCTTTGGCGGCAGTGGTGTCTACGATGTTATATCCGGTGGCCAGCACACCGATATACTTCAGTTCGGGCAGTGCGCCATGTGTTCAGCGGTGAGTACAGTTTTGTTGGTCAGCAGGATTTCTGCACCAGCGGCGCGTTCCAATACTTCCGCAGGGGCGGTGCGGTCGTAGATGGTGCACT
>ENA-OQCP01000426-OQCP01000426.1-human-gut-metagenome-genome-assembly--contig:-NODE-426-length-19232-cov-4.197435_pt1 | contig 19232 bp, 28 predicted proteins | sample MGYA00242760_ERZ504583 | MGnify/ENA primary metagenome ERZ504583 (study PRJEB26092, sample SAMD00036308) | human gut metagenome | host: Homo sapiens | study: EMG produced TPA metagenomics assembly of...
AGCCGGGATAAATTTTTAGCCCGCCTGAATCGGCGGGCTCTGTTATTAAAGTACTTTCGAAAGGAAATCTTTTGCGCGGGGGCTCTGCGGATCGGCGAAGAACTTTTCGGGTGTGTTCTCCTCAACTATTTTGCCCTCGTCCATGAACACGAGCTTCGTGCCGACTTCGCGGGCGAAGCCCATCTCGTGGGTGACGACGACCATCGTCATGCCCTCGCGGGCGAGCTGCTTCATCAGGTCGAGAACCTCGCCGACCATCTCGGGGTCGAGGGCGCTCGTCGGCTCGTCGAAGAGGATAACCTCGGGATTCATCGCAAGCGAGCGGACTATTGCGACTCGCTGCTTCTGGCCGCCAGAGAGGGTCGAGGGATAGACATCGGCTTTGTCCTCGAGTCCTATGCGCTCAAGCAGCTTGTGCGCGTTCTCCTCCGCCTCTTTCTTTATCTCCTTGACGGGGTGCACGGGCAGCTTATCCTTGTGGAACATATTGTGCACCACTGCCTTGCGTCTGTCCTTCTTGGCGCAGAGCACGGGTGAGAGCATTATGTTCTCGATAACGGTCTTGTTGTTGAAAAGATTGAAATGCTGGAACACCATTCCCATCTTTCTGCGGTGGATATTGATATCGACCTTGGGGTCGGCGATATCCACGCCCTCGAATATAATCTTACCGGAGGTCGGATCCTCCATGCAGTTGAGGCAGCGCAGGAATGTGCTCTTTCCGGAGCCGGACGGACCGATGACAACAACGATGTCTCCCTTGTTGATAGTCATGTTGATGCCCTTGAGACTTCATTGTCCCCGAAGTTCTTTTTCAGGTCAATTACGTCTATCACTCTTCTTCAGGCTCCTTTCCATGATTTTTACAAGCAGGGTTATCAGGCAGACTATGACGATATAGATGAGCGCCATGGCGATATACGGCACCATGAACTCATAGCTGTTCGAGCCGATGTAGCTGAACGCGACATAGAGGTCGAGCGCGCCGACGAACGAGACGACCGATGTCTCCTTGATAAGAGCGATGAACTCGTTGCCGAGGGTCGGGAGAATGTTCTTTATCGCCTGCGGGATGACTATGCGCATCATCGTGGTCGAGAAGCTCAATCCCACGCTTCTGCCGCCCTCCATCTGACCGTCGTCAACGCTCTGGATACCGCTTCGCATTATCTCCGATATGTACGCGCCGCTGTTAAGGCCGAAAACCGCTATTGCCACGCTGACCGACGGGAGATTGACGCCCATTATCGGCAGCACGACATAGTAGAATATAAGCAGCTGCACGACCATGGGGGTTCCTCTGAAGAGCGCGACATAGAATGCGCAGATGGCGTTGAGTATTCTCGGGAGGACTTTGTATTTCGGTATAACGCGCACGGTCGCTATCAGCGTACCGATGACAATACCGATTATAAGACCGAGAACGGCTATCTTGAGCGTATTCTGCAAGCCCTGCAGGACTTTTACATAGCCGTTGTAGTCTATGAGTATCTCGATAAACTTATCGATTTTCTTCGGTAAGCTTGCTATAAAATCGTTCATAGTTCTTTTCCTTTGTCCAAATACTTGCGCGGCAAAAAGCGCCGCAGACTAAAAGGAAGGCCGTTTCGACCGAAACAGCCTTCTTTTGTTATTTACATTTAAGCTCAGGCAACATCATTGATAGCCTTTGCGATGCTCGCAGCGGGAGCAGAGTCGATGATGACATAGTCAACGCCGCCGTTGATGAGATCCTGGACTGCGAGAGAACCGCTCTTATAAGCGACAGCCTTTGCCTTGAGTCCCGGGAATCCGAGATCTTCGCTGCCTCGATGAAGGAGTTGCCGGTAGTGCCCTGCTGGCAGCCGATCTTCTTGTCCTCGGTGAGGCTGTCGAGGATAGCCTTGACATCGTCAGCGCTCTTGCAGGCGTCGAAGGTGGTGTCGGTGCCCTTGACTATGAGTCTCTGAGATGCCTCATAGTAAGCATCGGAGAAGTTGACATACTCTTTACGGTCTTCGCTGATGGTAAGACCTGCCATTGCGATATCGCACTTGTGCTGGCCGACGGAAAGGCAGACAGCGTCGAAGTCCATGTTCTGGATAACGAGTTCTTTGCCGAGCTTCTTGGCGACATAAGCGGCAATCTCCATGTCGATGCCGTAGTAGTCATCACCCTTCATGTACTCAAAGGGCTCGAAAGCGGCGTTGGTCGCAACAACGAGCTGATCCTTGCTCTCATCGAGAGCTGCGGACTTGACAGCTTCGGGAGTGCCGCCGCCGAAGTACTTGTCGCAGATAGCGGTGAATGTTCCGTCGCTCTTCATCTCTTTGATTATGTCGTTGACCTGGGTGAGCAGCTCGGGCTGGTTCTTGTCAACGCCGAAAGCGTACTGCTCGCTGGTCAGATCGTAGTCAATGACCTTGACTGCGGGTGTCTTTGTTGTATTGCCGTCGTCCTTGTTGCCGCCGCAGGCTGCAAACGCAGTGCAGATGCAGACAAGCGCAAGCACGAGAGCATTATCTTCGTAAACTTTTTCATGATGTTTTCCTCCTGTTTGATTTGATGACTGTATTATAGCACCATATTTTCAAAATGCAAGACTTTATTGAATATTTTTTCATGTTTTCGGCGTTTTTCTGCATTTTGACGGTAAATATGCATCTTATTCATGCATAGTTGAATATTTTAGCCAATACATCCGCCGGAATGAAGCTGCGGCAGAAGTCGAGAAAATCCTGCGGAGGCGGAGCAGACAGGCGAATTTCTTCGCCCGAAGCCGGATGAATAAAATCACATTCGGCGCAGTGGAGCAGATGATGCCCTATCTCATTTTCCGGCGCACCGTACATTGTGTCGCCCGCAAGGGGTGCGCCCATGGACGCGAAATGCACCCTTATCTGATGCGTTCTGCCGGTTTCGAGAGTGAGTCTCAGCAGGCTGTATTCGTCGCTCGCATATAGGCTCTCCCAATGCGTTACCGCGCTCTCGCTGCCCGGCATATCGCCGCACGCGCGCAGAGTTTTCATCGGGTCGGGGCGGTAGATAGCTTGTTTATTGTGCCGCTCCCCTCGAAGCGTCCGCGGACGACGGCTACATATCTTTTATTTATATTGCCCGAAAGGCGCGCCGCCGCATAGCGGTTCAGGGCGCAGACAACAACGCCCGATGTGCCTTGTCGAGCCTGCCGACGCAGCGGAACACTGCGCTCTTCCCCTCGCTTTGCAGATGTCCGGCGACTGCGTTTGCGAGCGTGTCGCCCTGATGGTTATGGGTCGGGTGCATCGCGAGAAATGGCGATTTGTTGACGGCGAGCAGATCGGCGTCCTCATATATTACATCTATATTTATATCCATCGGCTCGACCGTTTCGGTCTCGACGGGCAGAGTCACTGTAACAACATCGCCCGCGTGCAGGCGGTCTATTGTACGCAGCGTCTCGCCGCTGCGGGTTATGCCGCCGTCGACGCGTTTGAGCGAGCTTAACGCGCGCGCCGAAATTCCCGCGCAGCCGCGCAGGAAATAAAACGCTTTTTTACCCTCGTATTCCTCGGGCACGGTGAATTCAAGTTTTCTGTTCAAGCGCGACCTCCGAAAAATTATTTTACCGCCATAAAGAACAGGCGCGGGAATCTGAAAATTATCTCGCCGTTTTTCTGAATAGGATAGAGTTTTTCGACCTCGGCGAGAACATCGTTTTCGAATTTTATTTTATCTTCGTCGCTGAGCCCGTCGAGATACGGGCGCATACCAGTGCCCTTGTACCATTCGACTATACTGCGGTGCGAGGGCATTTTAAAGAAATATGTCGTCTCCCAGAGCCTGAAATCGGATGAAATATCGGAGAGAATATCAAAATATTCCTCCTCCGTAAGGCAATTATATTTGCGGCGGTATTTTATCTTTTCCGCCCATTCGCCGGACTGCGCGACCATAGGCATCAGCTTGTGCATCGGGTGTTTCGCCTGCTGGGGAATCTGAACCGCGAGCGTGCCGCCGGGATTCACAAGCTCCATGAGTCTGCCGAGCAGCTCCTTATGGTTCGGTATCCACTGGAGGCAGGCGTTTGAATAGACAACATCAAACTTTCTGCCGAGCGTTTCGATATCGTCGGGGACATTCAGTTTTATAAACTCGAGTTCCGGCTCGTTTTTCCGCGCGAAATCGAGCATATCATCGGAGCTGTCTGCGCCGACAATATGAGCCTGCGGGAACCTATTTTTGAGCACCGCTGTGCTGTTGCCTATTCCACAGCCGAGATCAATTATGCTTTCGACTCCCTGAGCCGGCAGAGCATTGGCGAGTTCTGCTGCGGGCAGAGTTCTCTGCGCTTTGAATTTTGCATATTGAGCCGCATTCCAGTCGGACATGATTTTCTTCTTTTTATCCGCAAAACGGGGCAGCAAACGCCGCCCCGCCTGATCTTTTTATTTTTCCGCGCTCTCCCGCGCTATGCGTTCCTTCCAGCAGCGTGGCACATCGCCTCATAGCGGTCGTTGCCGCCGAGGAGCACCTGCGAGCCGCTGGTCACAACCTGTCCGTCCTCGCCTATTCTCGCGTTGACGGTTGCCTTTCTGCCGCAGCGGCAGATGGTCTTTATCTCGGTTATGGAATCCGCGACCTCGAACAGCCTGCGGCTTCCCGGGAAAACATTCGTCAGGAAATCGGTACGCAGTCCGAAGCAGAGCACCGGAATATCGCATTCGTCAACTATTCTGCGAAGCTGATCTATCTGGTCTTCTGTAAAAAACTGGCTCTCATCCGAAATAACGACATCCGCATCGCGGCATTTCTCGCCGAACATTTCATATATATCGTCCTGCGGGGATATCACCTGCGCCTTGGCGCTGAGTCCTATACGGGAATACACCGTGTCGGAGCCGTCGCGCGTGTCGATGCTCGGTTTTATCAGCCAGACCTTGCGATCCTTCTCTTCGTAGTTGAACTTGGTCATGAGCGCCTGAGCCGATTTTGACGAGCCCATTGCGCCGTATTTGAAGTAGAGCTTCGCCATCAGTCGACCTTGACGGTCCAGCCAAACTCGTCGGGCAGTCTGCCCCACTGGATACCGGTGAGGGTATCATAGAGCTTCTGCGAGATCGGGCCTATCTTGCCGTCGTTGATTACCATGTGCTTGTCGCCGTACTTGAGCTCGCCGATGGGCGAAATAACAGCTGCTGTGCCCGAGCCGAACGCCTCGTCGAACTTGCCCTCGTCATATGCCTTGACGAGCTCACCGATTTCGATATCTCTCTCGGTGACTTTGTAGCCCATGTGGCGGAGAAGCTCGATGCAGGACTTTCTTGTGATACCGCCGAGGATGCAGCCTCTGTCAAGCTCGGGGTAATAACCTCGCCGTCAACGACAAAGAACACGTTCATTGCGCCGACCTCGTCGATATACTTTCTGTGAACGCCGTCAAGCCAGAGGACCTGAGCATAGCCCTGTTCCTCGGCGACTTCCTGCGCCTTCATGGATATAGCATAGTTTGCCGCAGCCTTTGTAAAGCCGGTGCCGCCGGTAACGGCGCGGACATAGTGCTCTTCGACGTAGATTTTAACGGGAGCGAGTCCGTTGTCGTAATATGCGCCGACGGGCGAAAGGATTATAACGAAAAGCAGATGCTTCGCCGGATGGACGCCGACCATGGGATCAATAGCGAAGATATACGGACGGATATAGAGCGAAGTGCCCTCGCTGTGCGGTACCCAGTCCTTATCGACCTCGACAAGTGTCTTGATAGCCTCAACGCCGAATGCCTCGTCTATCTTCGGGATGCAGAGACGGTCATTGGAGACATTGAGTCTCGCCATATTCTGATCGGGGCGGAAAAGGCCGATGCTGCCGTCGGCTCTTCTGTATGCCTTGAGTCCTCGAAGTCAGCCTGACCGTAGTGCAGGCACATTGCCGCGGGATCAAGAGCTATAGGAGCATAGGGCACGATTCTCGGGTTGTGCCAGCCTTCGCCCTCGTCATAGTTCATAATAAACATATGGTCGGTAAATATCTTGCCGAAGCCGAGTTTTGTCTCGTCTGTGGGCTTTGCTTTAGGAGCGGTAGTACGCTCGATAGTTATCTTCTGCATAATAGCATCTCCTTTATCTTGAATACAGGCGTTGCACTTTAGAAGTACAATACCATTATTATATCACCGTTAAGTGCAATTTCAAGAGTTAAAGCGTTTAAATATTCGGGCAAAAACCGCTCTGTTTTCGTCAGAATACTATACGAAGTTGACAATCGCCGTATGTTTTGGTATCATATATTTGACTAATTTCATCATTGACACAACTGTGTTATCCCATATTTCGTAAAGGAAGGTCTTCAATGCCTAACACCGATAATTTATGCATGAGCTGCATGAAACCCATCGGCGACGCGAAGCAGTGCCCCTACTGCGGATACCATGCCGACTCGCCCCAGCTCTCCCCCTATCTCCCGATAAGAAGCGTTGTTGCAAACCGCTATCTCGTCGGCAAGGTGCTGGAGTTCAACGGCGACGGAGTCACCTATGCAGGATGGGACATGACCGAGCGCATAGCCGTCAAGGTCAGGGAATTTCTGCCCGACGCCATTTGCTCGCGCGAAAACGGCGAGACTCAGGTTCGGGTCATGCAGGGCTGCGAGCGCGCTTACACCGACTGCTACCAGAGCTTTCTTGAGCTGTGGCGCAAGCTCATGCGCCTTATGGGACTTTCTGCGCTCATAAGCGTGACTGATGTCGTTGAGGACAACGGCACCGCATACGCTATCTATGAATACACGGACGCCGTTCCGCTGAGAAAATACCTGCTCTCGACGAGCACGGGATATATTCCGTGGGAGCGCGCGAGGCAGATGTTCATGCCCGCGCTTTCGGCGCTCGGCACTCTGCACTCGGCGGGAATAATCCACCGCGGACTTCACCGCAGACCATTCTTGTAACGCCCGACGGCAAACTCAAGATATCGGGCTTCAGCATCTGGCAGGCACGCACGGCGCGCGGCGATCTGAACCCCGAGCTCTTCCCCGCTACGCCGCGATAGAGCAGTACGGCTTCGAGGGTCAGCAGGGTGCATGGACGGATATATATGCCTTTGCGGCGGTGCTCTACCGCGCGCTCATAGGCACCGATCCGATAGTTGCCACGACCCGCGTGACGAACGACCGTCTGATGATACCGAGCAAATTCGCCGAGCAGCTCCCGGCATACGTCATAAACGCGCTGATAAACGCGCTTCAGATCCTGCCCGAGGACAGAACCCGCTCGGTCGAACAGTTCAGAGCAGAGCTCTCCGCCTCCCCGACCGCGGCATATGCGGGCGAGATTCAGGCGATGAGCGGCGACCGCTCGGTCGAACCCGCACAGGGTGAAGCTGCTCCGGCAGCGCCGAAAAAGAAGAAGAGCGAGGCTCAGCCGTTTCTTATCGCAGTCGGCATAACGCTCGGAATCGGAATCATAATTTTCGCCATTCTCATGGCGACGGTATTCAGAGGCAGCTTCTCGAAGAAGGACGACACCGACCAGTCGAGCCTCAACGCATCGGTCACGGAGAGCACGAGCACCGAGACGATAGTTGTTCCCGACTTCAAGAACCTCAGCTACGAGGCGATATCCAAGAACCCCGTCTGGGATGGCAAGTTCGCTTTCAAGACAAAGTACGAATACAGCGATACCGTCAAGGAGGGCTATGTCATTTCGCAGAGCCTGCCCGAGCAGACCACTGTCGCGATAGGCAGCGAGATAGAGCTCGTCATCAGCAGCGGCAAAGAGAGCATTGATGTCCCTGACGTGTTCGGCAAGAGCTACACCGAAGCAAAGCAGATGCTGACGGACAGCGGCTTTGTCTGCACTGTCGCGGGCAACAACACAGAGGGCGTTGTTGTTTCGATGTCCGTTGAACCCGGCTCAAAAGCCCGAAGCACGCGCATCGAACTTACATTCTCGACCTCGAACGAGAACGACGTGACGAACTCGAATCAGAGCTCCGGCGGCGGTTCGATACTCGACCGCCTGCTCGGCCAGTAAAATATTGCATAGAACAAAAAACAGCCGCAACAGTTTTTACTGCTGCGGCTGTTCGCTGTTTTATAAATATATTTTATTCCGCGCTCTTCTTGCCGGTGATTTGCGGAACGCGGCCGATTATCAGCGCGACGATAGCGGTGATAATGATTTCGGGAATCATGTAGAGGCGTTGTAGATAACGGAATAGAGGAGTGCCAGACCCTGACCGCTGAACTTCTCGAGAATCCTTGCGCCGAGGGCGAAGCCATCCTGCGAGAAGAACCACTCAGCATGTGCCGAAGAAGATGTAGCCGGAGATGATATGGCGAGATAGCGCAGTGAAAGGGCAACTATCGAGCCGACGCACAGAGATGCGGACGGATTCTTTATCTTGTTTCTGAAGATACCGCCGAAACCGAGGACGGTGTAGGCGATTATGTAGTCGATGAGGCAGACGCAAATAGCTTTCCAGAGCACCATGTAACTGTCGGAGCTGGGCATGAAGAACGCCGAAACGGTCTTGAAGCCGAGGAGCATCTGAACGACTGCATAGACAAAACCGGTGAGCAGACCCCACTTCGTGCCGTTGCGGTAAGCGGCGAGAACGATAGGCAGCATGCTGCAGATGGTGAATCCGCCGCCGAACGGGAGATTCAGGAACGGGATGAAGCTGCACACGACGTTGAGCACGGTTGCGATAGCAATAAGCAGCGCACACTCAACAAGAACTTTTGTGTTGCTTTTCTTGGCTGTTGACATAAGTTTTCCTCCAAAAATAAATTCAGCGTCCATGCGGTATGCACAGACGCTGTCAGTTTATATAATATACAGCAACGAGGCTGTCTATTATCCTTCCTACGCCGGCATTATCCGGATCAGGTCAGAGGGTATCATCTCAGCCGTTCGAAAAATAAGAACGGCACCCCTGGCTATTTGATTTTAATTATTTCTGTTCGTGCTGCTCCGCTTTTCCCTCGGGAGTGTCTCTGTAATACTGGGTCTTGGGATGCGGATGCTTTGTGGAATCCCAGAGCTCCTGAGCTACGGGCGCCCACTCAGCAGCGAACTTGTCGCAGCGCGAGCAGAGGGTGTCGACATCCTCAGGCGCGAGCAGGTCGGTGGACTTGGCTCCCGTTTCCTTGACCATCTTTCTCAGGCACTGCGGGTTTCAAGCATCGGGCACGGGCGCAGATGGTTGTTGTTGAACGGCTGACCGTGCCAATAGGCCTGGAAGAGAGGACGCTTGAGCGCCTCGATGAGTGTCTGTTCGCGGATGTTGGAGTCCGAGTAGTGTATGAACACGCAGGCTCGATATCGCCTGCGGAGTTGATATGGAAATAGTTCCTGCCGCCCGCGATGCATCCGCCGACATATTCCGCGTCGTTCTGGAAGTCGATGACGAACATTGGCTTTCCGGTCTTGCTGTTGCGCATTTTGCGCAGCCAGCGGTACATATGCGTGCGCTGCTCGGGCGTGGGGATAAGCTCCTCAACTGCGGCAGAACCGACGGGCATATAGTTGAAATACCAAGCGAAGCGAACGCCCTTGGAAATCATCAGATCGACGAATTCATCGGAGGTGACTGCGTCGACATTTGCGCGGGTGTAGCACACGGAGATGCCGAACAGGCAGCCCTTGCTCTTGAGCAGATCCATCGCCTTCATGACATGGTCATAGCTGCCCTCGCCGCGTCTTGCGTCGTTGCTGTCTTTCGTGCCCTCGATGCTGATGGCGAGCGAGATATTTCCGACTCGCTTCATCTCTTCGCAGAACTCCTCGTCGACGAGGTCGGCGTTCGTATAGGAGAGGAACGCGCAGTCCGGATGAAGCTCGCAGAGCTTGATGAGGTCTTTCTTCCTCAGAAGCGGCTCGCCGCCGGTGAACATATAGAAATGGGTGCCCATTGCGACGCCCTGGTTGACAATGCTGTTGAGCTCATCAAAAGTGAGGCTCTGCTTGTGGCCGTATTCCGCACTCCAGCAGCCCTTGCACTTGCGGTTGCACGCGCTTGTCGGGTCGAGGAGAATGACCCACGGAATATTGCAGTGATATTTTTCGCGGTTTGCGCGAACGGTCTTTGTGCCGTTGACTCCCGCGCCCAGTCCGAGAGCGAGCATCATATTCATCAGAACATTGTCGTCAATCTCGTCTATAAGCTTGAGCGCCAGCTGACGCCAGACGTTCTCGGGGTCTTTCGCGCCCTCGCGGAAGCTGTCGAAGTTTTTCGCGGGGAAGATGTTGCCGACAAATCGCTCGGATCTGTCAACAAGCTTAACAAGATTTGTGTCGGGGTCCTTTCTGACATATTTTATCAGGCGGGACAGAACCGCTGCGGCTGCTGCTCGCTGAACCTTATCTTTGACCGTCATTTGCGCGGCTCCTTTCGTTTCGAAAATATCTTAAATCTAAGTAAATAGTTTATCACAGGTTCAAAATAAAATCCACATCTAAAAGAAAAAAGCCGAAAAAGGTAATAAAGTTTTCGGTTTGTTCATAAAAGTGTTTCGGATTTTTTATTGAGGTTGCAAAAGTTGATTTTTGCGGATATACTATAGGATAGAAATTTTTGTTAGGGGAACCGATTTGAAGAAGTTTTTTAACGAGCACCGCGATGTGCTCATGCTCATTCTGCGCTGTGCCGTTGCGGCGGCGCTTTTAATTATCGCCGTTGTCAACTACGACAAGCTGACCAAAATCGATATGCGCGCCCTCGTTGCCGGCGCGGGCAGCACCGCCGCGGCGGTGGCTGTTATAATCGGTGTGTTTGCCGTCAAATCCGTGCTGTTTATAATACCCGCGTCGATGATATATATTTACGTCGGCATGGCGTTCCCGACCGCCTCGGCAATTGCGATAAATCTCGCGGGCATCGCGCTCGAGATAACCGTCACATATCTGCTCGGTTGGTTTCTCGGCGGCGAATATGTCGAAAAGCGGCTCAAGGGCAGCAAGGCGGGCGACAAGGTCCTCGCCCTCGGCGACGGAAAGAAGCTCTCGGCGCTCTTTCTCGTGCGCTTTCTGCCTGTGTTCCCGATCGATTTTGTCAGCCTTTTCCTCGGCGCAACGAAGCTGCCGTATTGGAAATACGCGCTGATATCGCTCGGCGGAATAATGCCGCGCGTCATACTTTCACTATCCTCGGCGACGGCATATATGACTATATCCCGATGGATAAGATAGTGCTTGTCATCGTCTGCTGCATCCCCGCCGTGATAGTCTGGTGGGTGATAAAATTCTTCCGCAGTAAGAAGAAAAACTCATCTGCCGGTTGAGCCGAATCCTCCTCGCCGCGCTCCGTCTCGTCAAGGCTGTCGACTTCGACGGGCTGAGCCGGAATGACAGGCGCGAACACGAGCTGAGCTATTCTCTCGCCGGGCTGTATAGTATAATCCTCACTCGAAGTGTTAATGAGTCCCACGCATATCTCGCCGCGGTAGTCGCCGTCAATGACTCCGACTCCGTTCGAGAGCGAAATACCGTGCTTTATCCCGAGACCGCTGCGCGCATAGACGAATGCAGCGGTCTCGTTGTTTTCTATGGCGATCGCTATTCCGGTCGGTATAACCGTGCGCTCGCCGGCTTTGAGAACAACTTCGTTTTCCGTGCAGGCGCAAAGATCCAGTCCTGCGCTGCCGGAGGTCGCACGCTTCGGTATTATTGCGCCGGGGCGCACTTTTTCATCTTGAGAGTGAGCATATTTTATCTCCTTTATTCAACTCCGCGATAGAGAAGTCCGCGCGTAAATTCGCCCTGCGGGGCGTCACCCCTGCGGTAGCTTTCGAGTATTTTTTCACATTCGTCTTTTGTTTCGGTCGTGAACCACAGCAGCGAGAAGTCGGCAAACTCGAACTGCTCGCGCTTGTCGCTCTCGACTATCGGCACGCTGTTGAGCAAGGTTGAGGCAAACGGCGTACACTCGACTGGGAATGTCATGCCCATCCTGTCAGTCAAAGACCCGTGCTTGCGGCATTTGTCGCAGGTCGTGCCGTTCTTGACCGGGCAGTTTCTCGTCTGCATCAGCGGCAGACGCCCGTAAGCGAACACGCCGCGCGGCAGTTTCCGCCGAGCGAGGCGCACTGGGCAATTTTCAGCTCGGTGCTGAGTATGGCATCAGTGAAGCGAGGTGCGCGAACTCGTCGAGCGAGAATGTGTTGAATATATTTGTTCCGGGCAGGGCGCAGAGCTTCATGCCCGCTTTTTTGGCTATCGCCGCGCCGTCGAGAGAGCAGACTGCGGCGAGGGATATTCCGTTTTTGCGCGCTTTTACGAGCGAATTGTAAACCGCATCGTCGCCGCCGAATATCGCGGCGGGAACTTCGACTGCGGGCTGTATCTTTTTGTCTTTGAGATACTTCACAGTCTCCTCGCCGACGCCCATCGGCAGTATCACGCGGCGCACATACGAGAGATCGGACGGTATCTGCGAAATACTTCTGACTCTGATTACATAGCCGCGGTTTTGAGAACGGCGGCGTCTGATTGAAATTTCCTGCGGATAAAACGGAATTTCAGAGCGCTCGGCAATCTTCTCTTCGAGCATCGCGAGAGCCTTTCTGCGAAGCGAGTTTATCTCGGATGCGCTCAAAAATATGTCGTCTCCAATATCAATTCCGACTTCTCCGGCATAAAACTGAGTCGAGCCGCATTTGCGCAGTCTGGTTTCTATTTCTTCGCTTCCGACCGCTCTGTTCTGCGCTTTCTGCACGGCGTTTTCAGACTCCGCAAAGACGCTCTTGCCTGCGGCTTTGACCGCGAGGTATGCCTTTTCGCCAACCTGCGCCGACAGGTACATATCGGCTCTTATCAGCGGCTGTTCGCCATCGTAGAGTGCGGCAAGCGGAGAGAGAACATCCTTTGCGGCGGTGACATCCTCTTTGCGGCGCACGCCGAACATATCGCGCCCGAGAGCCCCGTTATAGTAGCCGGAGGTGAACCCGGAGCGGGAGAATATCGCGCCGAGCGTGTGCTCGTATTCGGCGGTGCTTTCGCCCGCGAGACTCTTTTTGCAGGCAGTCACTGCGGCGGCAACATATTCCGGCCGCTTCATGCGTCCCTCTATTTTGAACGAGAGAACGCCCATCTGCGCGAGCTCCGGCAGGTATTCTATCAAAGACATATCTTTAAGGCTCAGGTCGTGTCCCGTGCCGCCGTCGGCGGCAAACGGAAGCCTGCACGGCTGGGCGCATAAGCCCCTGTTGCCCGAGCGCGAGCCGAGCACCGCGCTGAGTTGGCACTGACCCGAAAGGCACATGCACAGCGCGCCGTGGACGAACATCTCGAGCTCTATCGGCGACTGCGCGGCTATTTTTTCTATCTCTTTTTTAGAGAGCTCCCTCGGCAGCACCGCGCGGCAAAAGCCCATGTCCGCGAGCATTTTTATGCCGTCGAGGGTCTGCACGGAAGTCTGTGTCGAGGCGTGCAGAGGCATATCGGGAGCCGCTTTGCGAATAAGCGAAGTGAGCCCGATATCCTGTAAAATAAGTGCGTCTGCTTTGACATCGCAGGCGCACCTGACGGCGTTCATCGCCGTTTCCATCTCATCGTCACGCACAAGGGTGTTGAGCGTGATATATACCTTGACCCCGCGCGCGTGGCAGTATTCGACCGCCTGCGCGAGTTCTTCATCGCTGAAATTTGCGGCGTTGCGGCGTGCGTTCAGCTCCCGTCCGCCGAGGTATACGCGTCGGCTCCGCAGCGCACAGCCGCGGTCAGCGAATCAAACGAGCCAGCAGGCGCAAGTATCTCCGGCTTATTCATCATGCGAGCTGTGCTTCTTCTTGTATGCGGCGAGCTCTTTTGCAAGCCTGTCCGCCTCGCGCATGGCTATCTCGCGGTCGGTCTTGGCGCGCGCAGAGTCCTCGAGATACTCCTGTATCTTTGAACGCAGATTTTCCGCCGAAACGACGGCTTTTTTCTCCGCGTCGGCAAATTCAAGTGTCGCGAGCACGGCAGCCTGAGTTACCGAAATGCGAGGATTCTGCTTGAGAATCGTGGATATTTTTTCGTCGACCTCGTCGCCGAGTTCGATCATATACTTGCTGTCCTCATCCGAACCGATGATATATTCCGCCCCGCAAATGGTCAGTTTGACTTTGTTTTTCTCCATAACCATGGTCCTTTCTTCGTCGCTTTGCATACTTCTGATTTTATTATACAATAGAAACCTCGGAGAATAAAGAACTTTTTAAAATTTTTTGTGCTGAAAAAGCCCCGCCATAATCGGCGGGGCTTAATGCAATTTATTTGTTTGCTTTCTTTTTATACGGTTTACCGAAAAGTATGCACAACGGAGTATTGTTTATAATCGGCGGCAAAATGCTGACAATGGCGGTTATTATAACAAGTGCGACAAAAACCACGGCAATATATATCAAATACGAGTTGAGCGGGATTTTTCTGATAAAATGCATCAAGAAAGTCAGAACCGTCAGATGAAATCCGTAAAATATAAGGCTATTTTTTCCTATGTATCTGAACAGTTTGCTTTTTTCTATCCATTTGCACAGGCAAAGAATTGCCAGCGACATCGCAATACCAGCAAGAAAATACAGCGGCAAAGAGCCATAATCGGCCTTATACATATTCACATATCGCAAGCCGGATGTTATCTTCAGGTTTATAATGGTCAGAGCCAGTCCAACGACAAGATATGCAGGGAAAAGCCATTTGCAGAGAACTTTTTCTTCCAGGTTGCGCACGGCAAACCCGACGGCATAGAAGACCATAGCAAAAGGCACGATATCAATCGACCACGGGAGATAGAGAAACCCGTATCTGCGCAGAAGAAAAGCTGATAGAACGGATATTGCTATGACAACGGAGATGAGTATATAGTTTCTTTTTCGCAGCAAAAAATAGCTGCTATTTCCGTAAGAAAAAGCACCGCCATGAACCACAACATATTATAGTGCCTTTGAACCACTATCAATTTAAATTCCTGAAAAACGGTGTAATCAAGCGGAGTTTTAAAAATATATATCCTAATCGCGGAAACGGCCAGACAAATAGCCGTAAATGTGGCATAAGGAACCAGAATCGACTTTGTCTTCTTTAAAAGATATTTTCCGAATCCGACGCCTTCGCTCTTATGAAAAAAGCCTGATATCATGAAAAAAAGCGGAATGCTAAATGAATATACAATCGGGAGCAGCAAGGTTTCACACCCCATATCCGAATTAATATGTTCAAGACAGTGTCCCAATATAACGCTGAACATCGCGACACCTTTTGCGCAATCGACCCATTTCAATCTCGGTTTTGCCTGGATAGTATTACTTTTCTGCACTCTTATCAGCCCTATAGGTTGAATTTATTCATATCAGTATATCATGCCCAAAGACAAAAATAAAGAGTTTTTTCTTTGCATTGGGAACAAAAAGTAATCCCCTGCAGGATGTGAGCCATGCAGGGTGAATCTGACTTTTTATCAGTCCTCGTTCTCTTCCTTGATCTTTTCGACTATCTCGTCGGGGATCGCTTCGCCGTGGCGGACGACGAGGATGCAGAGGGTCGAGAGGATAAAGGCTATCGGGCAATAGTAGAACAGGGACATGTATGTGCCGGTGAGCATACGGACGATACCGTAGATTATCGGGGTAGCTATCTGTGCGGAGAAGGTTGCGGTGTAGTAATAGCCGGTGAATGTGCCGACCTTGTCGATACCGCCTATTTCAAGCACGAGAGGCAGGGTGTTGACGGTGATGAACATATTCGCCGCGCCGCCCACGACAAGAGCTACCCAGATGAGCGCTCCGCTGAGTGCGTTGATGTGAAGTATCTCGGTGAGCAGATATGCGCCGAATGCGACGATGAATATGGCAAGTCCGCCGAGTATTGTCTTTTTGCGGCCGAACTTCTTGCCGAGCCAGCCCGCGGGGATGGCGGCGATTGCGGAAGCGGCGGCAAATGCGGTGGTCATGATGGTTGCCTGAGCGGCGGTCTTATGAAGAATCTCATCGGCAAACAGCGCGAAGAAGGTTGAAATCGCGTTCGTGCCGCAGAAGAGGAAGAACAGACCCATGAGCATGAAGATAAGGCTTCTTCTCTCGCCGGAGGTGAGCTTCTCTTTCTTTCTTGCTTCTTTTTCTGCCTTTGCGGCTTCCTTTTCAGCCTTGCGTCTTGCCTCTGCGTCGGCGGCCTGGTTCATCTCGCCCTTTATCTTAATGCGGCTGTCGGGCTCCTTGACGAAGAAGAGTATGACGAGCATACCGATTATCATAACGGCGGCGCCGAGCAGGAAAACATAGGGGAAGGTGTTGAGCTCGTTGAACTCAGGAGACTTCGAGGAGATTCCCGTGGATGCGCAGTAGATAGCGGTGACGATAGTGCCGGCGAACAGGCCGAGCGCGCCGCCGATGCCGCCCATGAGGTTGATGACGGCGTTGCCTTCGGAGCGGATGTCACTGGGGGTCAGGTCGGGCATGAGCGCGACGACGGGAGCTCTCCAGAGCGACATGACGAAGACGAAGAGAATGATGAAGAGCATCGTCAGCGGAAGCGAACCGACTTTTATCGCGACTATCGGGATTATCGCAAAGAGGATAGCCGAGATAGGCGCGCCGAAGATAACATACGGACGGCGCTTGCCGAAACGGGAATGGGTGTTATCGGAAAGCTTGCCGAAGGTCGGCTGGAAGATGACGCCGAAAATATTATCAAACGTCATGATGATACCGATGAACAGCGGGACAAGCGTTATGCCGCCGGCGGCGGTTGTAACATCCTCGCCGTTTGCCGCGGCGAACTCGGCGAGAGCCGGGAACGCGGCGTTGAGCTTTGCCGACCACGAGGTTATCGTGGCGCTGTTATTGAGCAGGTGGTTGAGTATCTTGGTTATGTAGGATCGTAGATTGCCCATGCGATAGACGACGCAAGGAAACCGAATCCCGTGAGGATCGTGTGAGGATAGTGCAGCTTGCCGTTGGGCTTAGCACAGAAATACTGCTTCGCTTTTTCCATGTCTGGTTATAACCTCCTTAAATGCCGCGCGCCGGTTCGTCATGTGCGCGGTCTTAAACAGTGTAATTGTAACATATCTGTTCTGATTTGCAAATAGTTTTTTAAACTTATTGCATAAAAATATATTTTTATCTATTTATTTCAGGAAGCCGCTGACTATGACCTCTTCAGCTTCCTCTTCTGTCAGTCCAAAAGTCATGAGCTTCAGGAGCTGGTCGTTGTTTATGCGCCCGATAGCCGCCTCGTGGACTATCTGCGCGTCGCGTCGTTGGCGGTTATCTCCGGGATGGAGCGTATCTTCGCCTTGTCCATGATTATCGAATCGCACTGGACATGGGCGCGGCACTCCGTGTTGCCTACCGCTCTGGGATAGAACACCTGCTCGGAGTGATTCCTCGCGACGGAGCGGGAGACTATCTGCGCGCTCGAATTTTTGCCGTTTAAGTTCACGGTCATGTTTGAACGGGCTTTCTGGCTGCCGTGGGTGAGCAGGCGCTCGGTGATGGCTATCTTGGCGTTCGCGTCGAGAGCCGCCTCGGTCTCGCGCAGAGTAGAGTCGACGCCCGCGAGCTGTATCATCTCCATCTCGCAGTAAGAACCCTCCTCCATGGTACTTCGGTCACGGGGTTGAGTATTCTCTCGCCTGTGCCTCGCCTTCGCCGTAGTGCTTCTCGACATATTTTACTTTTGCGTTCTTGCCGATAAAGAAGCGGTGGATGCCGTCGTGCTCGGTCTTTTCGCCGCCGCAGTTGTGTATGCCGCAGCCCGCGACTATCAACACATCCGCGCCCTCGCCGACATAAAAATCGTTATATACCTTGTCGTTTATTCCTGTCTCGGTGATGATAACTGGGATATGCACCTCTTCGCCCTTTGTGAACGGCTTTATATATATGTCTATGCCCGGGTTTCCTTTTTTGGCTCTATTGTTATATTTTCGCTCGACTGTCTCGCGATGCCCTGACCGTTCTTTCTGATGTTGAACGCGCCCGTCGGCATTGAATCCATATCCGCTATCGTGTGCAGCAGCGACATATCGACTTTTTTGAGCAGATCCGGCATATCATTCACCGTCCTTTCTGTTGAAGTCGCAGCTCTCATCAAGCTCGCCGAGCAGCTGCGGAAGGATCTCTTCCTTTGTGCCGCGCGTGCGAATCTTGCCCTTTTCGACGACTATCATCTCGTCGGCGAGCTGCATTATGCGCTCCTGATGCGAAATTACTATCACTGTTTCATATCTGTTCTTGCACATCGAGCGGAAGCTCTCGACAAGCATTGCGAAGCTCCACAGGTCAATTCCCGCCTCAGGCTCGTCGAATATCGCAAGGTCTACATTTCTCGCCATGAGCGTGGCAATTTCAACACGCTTGACTTCACCGCCCGAGAGCGACGCGTCAACCTCGCGGTTGAGATATTCACGCGAGCAGAGCCCTACGCTCGTCAGATATGCGCAGCAGGCGTCCTCGGGCAGCTCGCTGCCGTGGGCGAGGCTCAGAAGCCTGCGCACCGTAAGCCCTTTGAAACGCGGCGGCTGCTGAAAAGCGTAGCCGATGCCGAGCTTCGCGCGCTCGGTGATGCTCATATGAGTTATATCCGTTCCGTTATAGATTATCTGTCCCGCGGTCGGCTGCTCGATGCCCATAATGAGCTTTGCGAGCGTGGATTTTCCGCCGCCGTTCGGTCCTGTTATGACAACGAACTTGCCGTCGTCAAATGTGAGGCTGATATCGTCGATTATCTCAAGCTCGTCGTCCGCACTGCCGACCGAGAAGGAGACATTTTTCAGTTCAAGCATATTCTGCTTCCTTTCGCTTATTTATATGCAGGTTGATTATACAGATTTTTTATTGATATGACAAGATATTTTGCGCCGATATTTGCATATGATGCGCCGGTAATTTAAGCTTTGGCGTTATTTTATGAGTTTTTTGTAAACAAAGTCTGATTTTATTTGAATTTTTATAAGAAAGCTGATAGAATGAAGAGGTAATGCTACCGGACAAGGAGGTATCGGTTTGTCAGATAAAGAAAACCTGCAGCCGCTCGAAGAGAACGAGGCTGCCGAAAAGGAAGAAAAAAACTTGAGTATGACAGAACGCTTTGCAGCCTTTGCCAGAAGAAGGCGCGCGAAGAGGGCAGCTATTACTGCGAGGACTGCCGTACCAAGATGATGAAGACGAAGATAAAGGGCGGTTCCGTAGTTGCGCGGTGCTCTGCGTGATAGTTTCGCTGTTCGCGCTGATGCTCCTGGGCGCAAACGCCACGCAGATGGTCGGTCTGCTTGAGGCGGACTCCCTCTTGAACCAGG
>ENA-OQCP01000427-OQCP01000427.1-human-gut-metagenome-genome-assembly--contig:-NODE-427-length-19222-cov-2.057711_pt1 | contig 19222 bp, 27 predicted proteins | sample MGYA00242760_ERZ504583 | MGnify/ENA primary metagenome ERZ504583 (study PRJEB26092, sample SAMD00036308) | human gut metagenome | host: Homo sapiens | study: EMG produced TPA metagenomics assembly of...
CACAAAAAGTTTCCAAGGAAATGATCCGGAAATTTCGGAAATTCTGAACCAGGAGGGCTATGTCCCGGATACATCTTCCCGTGAGCTGACCCGCAAGTCCTGCATCATTGGCTGGTGCTGGGCTACAACTGTGTTCACGGAATCCCTTCTCTGCGCGATACCTTTGTGGCAGAACTTCTGTCTGGTGTAGAAGAGACAGCCATCGAAACGGATATTATGTCATGCTGATCAATGGCAGGCAAAATACGGACCAGGTGGCAGAGATTGCTCCCGATGGAATGTGGATGGTCTTGTCGTCCTGGGACTGGACGAAAAGAAATACAAGGAGCTGCGCAGGCAACTCAACAAATATATGGTCCTGATTGACACCTATCCCGAGGCGGAGTACCACTACGTCAACGTGGGGACTGATGATTTTGGCGGCGGCGCCATGATTGCAAAGTATCTGCTGGACAACGGGTACACCCAGGCCATCTTTGTCGCCGAGTGTGATACCGGCGCAGACCTTACCGCTGGAAAGGATTTCAGCATCAGATGCGCTCTGCCGGGATTGACTGCGGAGAAGAGCGCCATATTCTTCTCCCCGAGGATCTTTCTCTGCGCCGTGTCATGTACGGCCACTATTTGGATTGCTTTGTCCAGGCCGGGGCTGTGGCCCTGGCCTCTGACTATGATGCGGCGGAAGTGATGAATTATCTGCAGGACCACGGCATACAGGTGCCGGAGCAGGTCTCCGTCACCGGGTTTGACGACTGCATCTATGCAGAACTCATGCATCCTCCTCTGACGACAGTGCGTCAGAACGTCCCGGCCAAAGCAGAGGCCGCCGTGGAACTGCTGGTGCGTCTGATTCGGCAGGAACCGGTGGAGTGTAAAAATTACGTTCAGCCTGTTGAACTGATCCGCCGCAACTCGGTGCGCGAATCAACCCCAACGCCGCGCCCTGGTCAAAAGATCTGCACAAAAAACACAAATAATTCTTGTGGTATTTGCCAGTTTCGTAGGAAACGTTGCGCAAAACCCTTTTCAAATCCTCTTCGGTTTTGTATAATGAACTCGTCAGAAAGACACGCTGCGCAGCCTGTCAGAACGAGACATATACAAACTGGAAGAGGATTTGTTTTTTGTATCCTGGATGGAGCAGACAAAAAACGAATTCCGGAAAATCTGACTGAACATCGTGGAGGATTGTATCATGAGAAAGATTTCGCGCAGATCATTTTGAAGGCCGCTACCGTTGCCTGCGCACTCACCGCACTGACCGCCTGCGGAGGCGGCGATGAATCTGCCGCCGTTTCCGTGGCCAAGGACGAAAACGGAGCCTATGTGGACACCCTGACCATCACCCTGGGCCGTTTTGCAGAACCTTCTGCCGCTGCCCTGTTCCCGGAAGGCCAGACTTTTGAAGACAACGCCTACACCCGTTACATTGAATCCAAGCTCAACGTGGATCTGGTGGACAGCTTTGAAGCAGGCGGCGACGCTTACACCAACCAGCTGGCCACCTGCGTCGCCTCGGGCGAACTGCCCGACATCCTGACCGTCAACAGCTACGACACCTTTGTCGAGATGGTGAACAACGGCCTGACCTATGACCTGACCGATGTGTACGAGGAGTACGCCTCTGACTACATCAAGAGCCTCTACGATTCCTACGACGGCCGCTGCCTGGGCATGGCAACCTTTGACGGCCGGCTGATGGGTATTCCCGGCACGAACCCCGACAACAGCGTCCCTGTCCTGTGCTGGATGCGCAAGGACTGGCTGGACAAGCTGGGCATCAACCCCGACCCCGACGGCGACCTGTGCATCACGCTGGATGACATCGCCGCTGTGGCCAAGGCCTTTGTGGACGCCAATGTAAGCGGCGGCAACAGCACCGTGGGCATGGCTTTTTCCGGCAATGATATCGCCGATGCCATGTGCATCGCCAACGCCATGGGCGGCTACATCGACCGATGGATCGAAAACCCCGACGGCACCATGAGCTGGTCCACCCTGCGCCCGAAGTCAAAGCTGCCTGGGCCAAGATGAACGAGTGTACGAGGAGGGCATCCTGGATCCCCAGTTCGGCACCCGCACCACCGAGGACATCAACGCCATGATGATCAACAACGAGCTGGGCATCGTCTTTGGCGCATGGCATATCCCCGACTGGCGTCTGAGCAGCGTCAAGGCCCTGGTGCCGGAGGCCGAGTACATCGCCTATACGGTGGCCGATGACAACGGCATCGTCCACACCTACCACGAAAACGCCGCCGACCGGTTCCTGGTGGTCAGCAAGGACTGCAAGTATCCCCAGGTGGCAATGGAAATGCTGAACATCCTCTATGACGATCTGGCCCGCGCCACCGCGGAAACCGCGCCGGATGTCATCGCCTACATCAACGCCGGCGGACACAACGAGGGCCGTCCCTATTACATGGAAGTCCTGCCCTCCAACAATCCCTCCATTTACTACACCGAGCACATGGCTGTCATCAACGGCGAGATGACCCCTGAGGAAACCACCATTGCCGAGAACAGAGGCTCTTCCCAGGCCATTCTGGACTACCTGAAGGATCCCCAGAACGTCACCGAGAAAACCCTGGGCGGTTGGCACTTCTATGAGTCCCGCATCATCGGCCTGGCGCATCCATCGAGGCGCTGGAAAAGAACGGCAACGCCGAATGGATCACCCCCAAGTATCCCCCCACCACCCCCACCAGCGAGCAGAAAAAGGCAACCCTGGACAAGACCGAGCTGGAGGCCTATGTGGCAATCGTGACCGGCGCACAGCCCATCGATTATTTCGATACCTTTGTCAGCGAATGGAAGCGTCTGGGCGGCGACGCAATCGCCCAGGAAGTCCAGGAATACTTTGCACAGTAATAAAGGGGGTGGAACCGGATGAAAAATCAGGTCAAAAAGAGCCACGCAAACCAGGCCTATCAACTGTATTACCACGGCATGATGCTCCCTGGTTTCATCTTCCTGATTCTGTTCAACTTTGTTCCGATGTTCGGCGTCATCATGGCCTTTCAGGACTACAGACCCGCCAAAGGGTTTTTCGGTTCTGACTTTGTGGGCCTCAAACATTTCAAATACCTGTTCGAAATGCCAGACAGCTTTGAGCTGTTCCGCAACACCCTGATCATCGCCCTGGGCAAAATCGTCCTTACCACCATCATGTCCATCGCCTTTGCGATTCTGCTCAACGAGTCAAGAACCGGGCCCTGAAAAAGTCGGTTCAGACGGTGGTTTACCTGCCTCACTTCCTGTCCTGGGTTGTGCTGGCTCTGGTCGTCAAGAATCTGTTCAGCGTGGACGGCTCCATCAACGCAATGCTGGGCACCTCGCTGAACTGGCTGGGCAGCAACTCCCTGTTCCAGCCCCTGCTGATCCTGACCGATACCTGGAAAGAGTTCGGTTATGGCTCCATCGTCTATCTGGCAGCCATCACTTCCATCGACTCGACCCTTTACGAGGCTGCTTCCATCGATGGTGCCACCTGGTGGAAAAAGGTCTGGCATGTCACCCTGCCCGGCATCCGCACCACCATCGTCCTGATGGCCGTCATGAATCTGGCAACATCCTGAACGCCGGTTTCGACCAGGTCTATAACCTGTACAGCGCATCGGTCTATGCCACCGGTGATATTCTGGATACCTATGTGTACCGCGTCGGCCTGCAGGGCCTGCAGTACAGCTTCGGTACCGCCGTGGGCCTTTTGAAGTCCGTGATCGCCTTTGTTCTGATGATCGGCGCCAACAAGCTGGCTCAGAAGTACACCGACAGCAAAATTTTCTAAGGAGGTCCGTCCGGCAATGAAAGTTGATAAATTCCGCACTGTCATCATCTACATCATTATTATTCTGCTGGGCCTAGTCTGTCTGCTGCCGCTGCTGAACATTGTTGCCATCTCCTTCTCCTCCTCTGCAGCAGTGGAAGGCAACATGGTAGGGCTGATCCCGGTGGGATTCAGCACCGCAGCCTATGAGAAGATCCTGGAGGACTCCCAGTTCTGGCACTCCTTCCTGATCTCGGTGGAGCGGGTTGTGCTGACCCTGATCATCAACTTTGTGCTGATCGTACTGATGGCTTATCCCCTCTCCAAAACCAACGCACAGTTCCGGGGCCGCAACATCTATGCAAACCTGATGATTTTTGCCATGCTTTTCAACGGCGGCATGATCCCCACCTTCCTGCTTGTCAAATCCTACGGCCTGCTCAATACCGTCTGGGCCCTGGTTTTGCCGGGAGCCGTGCCCATCTTCAATGTCATCCTGGTGATGAACTTCTTTGCTGCCGTTCCCAAAGAGCTTGAGGAAGCCGCCTTCATTGACGGCGCCAACCCGCTCCAGGTTCTGACCAAGATCTTCATCCCCATTTCCAAGCCGGTTCTGGCCACCGTATCCCTGTTCAGCATTGTGGGCAGCTGGAACGACTTCTACAGCGGCCTGATCTACATGTCCAAAGCCGCCTATTATCCCCTGATGACCTATATCCAGAGTCTGCAGATCAACGTGGAAGATCTGATCAAGCAGGGCAATCTGTCTGCCGTGGTGGATTCTGCCTCCCTGGGCAACACCAACCTCAATGCAGCCAAGATCGTTGTTGCAGTTATCCCGCTGCTGCTGATCTATCCCCTGCTGCAGCGGTACTTCGTTTCCGGCATTGTGGTGGGCTCGGTTAAGGGCTAATTTATATTCTTGCTGATTTATATTCTTTCAGAGCGCTCCGGAGACGGGGCGCTCTATCTGACAAAACAACCATTCAGTCACTTTTATTTGGGAGAACGGTATGATTCAAAGTATCTCTATGGTGTCCCCTTTGACACTGAATCGGTGGTCGCACCAATCCCTGCAAGCCAAGGCGACCCCCCTGTGGGAACGGTCAAAACCAGCGAGTCCGGCTTCTGCTTTGCCTGCCCCCTGGCGGAGGGCGACCGGGTCTACGGCCTGGGCGAAGCCAACCGCGGCATCAACAAGCGGGGCTTTGTCTACGTCAGCGACAATGTGGACGACGGCCTCCACACCGAAAACAAGCAGCGAATGTACGCCGCCCACAACTTCATCGTGATCTCGGGCCAGCAGAATCTGGGGCTGTTCTTCGACTATCCCGCCCGGATTCGGTTTGACATCGGCTTCACCCGTAGGGATTGGCTGGAAGTCACCTGTGAGCGGGCCGACCTGGCCCTTTACGTCATCACCGGCGACAGCGCCTGCGATGTGGTCAAGCAGTTCCGGGCCATCATCGGCCGCAGCTACATCCCGCCCAAATTTGCCTTTGGCTTTGGCCAGAGCCGCTACGGCTACAAGACCCAGGCCGACTTTGAAGAGGTGGTTGCCGAACACCGCCAGGCCCACATTCCCCTGGACATGATGTACATGGACATCGACTACATGGACCACTACAAGGACTTCACCGTCAACCCGGAGAATTTCCCCGATTTTTCCGGCTTTGTATCCAAGATGAAAGAGCAGGGCATCCGGCTGGTGCCCATCGTCACGCCGGCGTCAAGGAGGAAGCAGGCTATTCGTCTGCGACGAGGGCAAGGAAAAGGGCTACTTCTGCAAGCGGGCCGACGGAACCGATTTTGAGGGAACCGTCTGGCCGGGGTGGAGCCACTTCCCCGACGTGCTGAACCCCGAGGCCCGGGCCTGGTTCGGCAGCCAGTACAAGGCTCTGACCGACTGCGGCATCGAGGCTTCTGGAACGACATGAACGAGCCCGCCATCTTCTACTCCCGGGAGGGGCTGGCCGAGCGGCTGGATCATCCGCCGGTTCCCCATGAAGACGGCACCATCGATCATTTTGGCCAGGCCATCGGCTGGCTTAATCTGTCCAATGCGCCGGAAGACTACGCCCGCTTTTATCACAAGGTGGACGGCAAAATGGTCCGCCACGACCAGGTCCACAACCTCTACGGCTACAACATGACCCGGGCCGCCTCGGAGGGGCTGGCCAGCATTGCCCCGGGCAAACGGTTTCTGCTGTTCTCTCGGTCTTCCTGCATCGGGATGCACCGGTACGGCGGCGTCTGGACCGGCGACAACCACTCCTGGTGGAGCCACCTGCTGCTGAACCTCAAGATGCTGCCCTCCCTCAATATGTGCGGTTTCCTGTATGTGGGAGCCGACCTGGGTGCTTCAACGCCGACACCCAGCCGGGATCTGCTGCTGCGGTGGCTGGCGCTGGGGGTGTTCACCCCCCTGATGCGCAACCACTCGGGCTGCGACACCCGCCGGCAGGAGTTCTACCAGTTGAGGGCCCCGAGGACTTCCGCAGCGTCATCGAGACCCGCTACCGGCTGATCCCCTACCTCTACAGCGAATACATGAAGGCAGCGCTGAACGGCGATATGCTGTTCAAGCCCCTGGCCTTCGTCTACCCCGAAGACGAGATCGCCCTTCAGACCGAGGACCAGCTGATGCTGGGCAATGAGGTGATGATTGCCCCGGTCTACACCCAGAACGCCACCGGACGGATGGTGTATCTGCCCGAGGAGATGCTGTTTGTCAAGTTCGGCCTGAGGGCCGCATCACACAGGAAGTCCTCCCCGCCGGCACCCACTTTGTGAAGGTGGCCCTCAACGAGGTACCTCTGTTCATCGCAAAGGCAGCCTGCATCCCGGTGGCGGACCCCGCCCAGACGGTGGCCGACATCGACCCCGCCACCATCCGGATGATCGGCTGGCCCGGGGCCAGCTATGACCGCTACGACGACGACGGGGTTACCATCCCGCAGAATAAGGAGGAATTGCCATGGACCGCAAATGGTGGAAAGAAAGCATCGTATACCAAATCTACCCCAGCAGCTTCCAGGACTCGGACGGGGACGGCATCGGGGACCTGAACGGCATCCGTTCCCGGCTGGATTACCTGAAGGATCTGGGGGTCAATGTGCTGTGGCTGTGCCCCATCATGGACTCCCCCATGGATGACAACGGCTACGACATCTCCAACTACCGGGCCATCAACCCCCGGTTTGGCACCATGGAGGACTTCGACGCCCTGCTGGCCGAGGCCCATCAGCGGGGCATCCGCATTGTGATGGACCTGGTGGTCAACCACACCTCGGACGAGCACCCCTGGTTCATCGAGAGCCGCAAGTCGGTGGATAACCCCTACCGAGACTACTATATCTGGAAGCCGGGCAAAGACGGCCACGAGCCAACAACTGGGGCGCCAGCTTCGGCGGCTCGGCCTGGAAATACGACCCCCAGACCGATATGTATTACCTGCACCTGTTCTCCCCCAAGCAGCCCGACCTGAACTGGGAGAACCCCAAAGTCCGGGACGAAGTGTTCAACATGATGACCTGGTGGTTTGACAAGGGCATCGACGGGTTCCGGATGGACGTCATCAGTATGATTTCCAAGGACCAGAGTTTTCCGGATGGCGAGAAACACGGACTGTATGGCAATGGCGGTCCCTACTATGTCAATGGGCCCCGCATCCATGAATTTTTGCAGGAGATGAACCGGCGGGTTCTCTCGAAATACGACATTATGACGGTGGGCGAGACCCCCGGCGCCACGGTGGAAAACGCCCCCCAGTATGCGGGGCTGGACGGCCAGGAGCTGAACATGGTCTTCCAATTTGAGCACGTCAGCATTGGGGACGGACCCCTGGGCAAGTGGACCACCCAGCGCTACGATTTTATGCAGCTCAAGAAAATTCTCAGTCACTGGCAGACCGGCCTGGACGCAAAGCCTGGAATAGCCTGTTCTGGGACAACCACGATCAGCCCCGGGCTGCATCCCGCTGGGGCGATGACTCGCCCCTCTCCGCCAAGATGCTGGCCACCTGCCTGCTGAGCCTGCAGGGTACTCCCTACATCTATGAGGCGATGAACTGGGGATGACCAACGCCTATTTCAAAGATCTCAGCCAATACCGGGATATCGAAAGTCTCAACGCCTTCAAGGAGCTGACCGGCGCAGGCTTGATTTCTGCAGACGAAATGATGGAGTGCCTGGCCCTCCGCAGCCGGGACAACGCCCGCACCCCGGTCCAGTGGGACGACTCCCCGAACGCCGGTTTTACCACCGGCACCCCCTGGATTGAGGTCAACCCCAACTATACCGCCATCAACGCCGCCGCCGAGGAAAAAGACCCGGACTCGGTGCTCAACTACTACAAGCAGATGATCACCCTGCGCAAGAGCCATTTGGGCTGATTTACGGCTCCTTCCAGCTTCTGGCCGAGGAGAACCCCCAGGTCTTTGCCTACCGGCGTACCCTGGCCGAGACCGGCGAGAACTACCTGATCGCTTGCAACTTCTCAGACAAGGACGCGGCCTTCACAATTCCCGCTGATTTTGCGGGGGCCCGGTGCCTGATCGGCAATTATCCTGACACCGCTCCCACCGGCGCTGTGACCCTGCGCCCCTATGAGGCCTTTGTGCTCCAGAAGTAAACCAGGTGATACCCTATGAATGACTTTTTCGACCTGGATGCCCCTCTGTTCCGTTTCTTAACCCGGGTTGCGGATATGGTGATTCTCAGCCTGCTGTGGCTAATAGGAAGCCTGCCGCTGTTTACCTTGGGCATTTCCAGCACAGCCCTCTATTATGCAGTGAACAAGTCCCTAATTGAGGACCGGGGAACGGTCAGCGAGGAATTTTTCCGGGCCTACCGCCGGAGCTTCCGACAGGCAACTTTGAGCTTTCTTGCTCTGGCAGTGCCGGAGAGCATTCTGCTGGCTGACTGCTTTATGACCCATTACCTCAAGGGGCAACAGGCAGCGACGGGTAATCTCTGGATTATTTTTACGGTGCTGAGTTCCTGTGGGCTGGCCTGGATGATCTACAACGCAGCCTATGCGGCAAGATTCGACGACCCGGTCAAAAAGACGGTGTTGCAGTCCGGTGCCATGGCATTGCTCCATTTTGACAAAAGTCTGCTGCTTTTGGTGGTGCTGGCTGCGTTCGGCCTGCTGACAGCATTCTGCCCGCCGCTGATCCTTCTGGCACCTGCCGGATATGCGCTGTTTGCCCGGTGGGTCCTTGAGAAAAAGGTGTTCTATCAATATCTTCCCGATATAGACGATGGCATAGACAAGGAGAATAAAGACTGTTCCCATCAGGATTGACCTTTCCTCCAATTTGACCATTCTTTTCTACCAAAGGCAGGGGGCTGACAGATTATCTGTCAGGCCCCCTGCCAATTATTAAGAACTTGAGTGAAGAAAAACCACCAGCTAAGCTGGTGGAATAAAAACGGCTTTAGCCCTAGACAAAGAGAAACCTCTCTGTAGAATAGAGTGTGGGTTTGCCAACCACATTCTAGGAACAGAGAGGTTTCTCTTTGAAATGAAAAATAACAAAGACATAGATAGTTTAAGCCATACGACATGGAGATGTCAATACCATGTAGTGTTTGCACCGAAATATCGGAGAATGGTGATTTATGGCCACATTCTGCCAATTTCATCATTTATAAAGGAGATGGAGACTTATCCCTGCAAGTCATCATTGGTTTGTGTAAACACAAAGAAGCGGCGGCTCTGAAAATTGAGCCGCCGCTTCAAAATGGGCGCGCGGATATGTCTGCTATACGACGGCTTTTTTCTTTTGCCGTCGTCCGGTAGATCATTCCATATTTATGAAACTTGGTGCTTGGCAAATACACGGCGAGAAATACCTGCACCAACTCCCCACGATGAAGCCGATTGAGCAGTAAATTTCCAATTTAAGCAAAACAAAGCCTGAAACTTCTTGATGTACCGAGAAGTTTCAGGTTTTTTGTTTACGGCAATTTCCAGCAATTTTTACACCATACGCCAATTTTACGCCAAACGATGCTATGATTTGTGCAGCGCAAAAAGAGTGTTGTTCCGGTTTGGCAGTAGAAACGGTGTGTGGTAGGCGGGTGTAGACCTGCAAAGGGCTGCATCAGAAGTGGTTCATGGATTTTTAAACGGATAGCCAGAACCTTCCACCGCAAAAGAAGCAAATGTGAAAAACAGGGAGGCTTTCTTATGAACAAACTACTTTCCTGCCACTTCAATATGGATACCAACCGGGTGGAAGCCCGGTTCGAGGATGGCACCACCGTTGCCATCGACTGCATCGCCATCGAGGACGAATACGGCAACACCCCGGCACAGCGGGCAGAGCTGGACTGGCTGCTGTACAATAAGCCGCTGGAGTATGCTCAGCTTGTGCTGGGCGGGGAGATTGAGCATTATCTGTCACTGGGATGCGACCACGGCAGACTGGAAGATCAATGACAAAACAAACACAGCCTCGTTTTGGTGAAGAGGAACCAAAGCGGGGCTGTGTTTTAATGAAGGAGAAATGAAGGGAATATCAGGTTACAGATTCAGCTCAAACTGTTCGACTGTGACAGTCGCTTTGCCATCGGCAGCAAAGGTGATGCCGTCGGCAGACTGGGGCGTGTAGACCCATGCGGTCATGGTCTGCTCGCCATCGTTGGCGAAAACTTCGATGCTGTTTTTATCCAGCAGGATGCGGAGCTTCAGAGCACCGTTCTGGCTGCGAACCTTGCAGCTGCGGCTGTGAACGATGTCGGCACGGGAACCGGCATGGCTGCGATCCAGCGTCAGCTGGGAGGTGTAGGGAACATAGGTCAGGCTGGTGTGATGTTCTGCATCAGCGGCCAGCTTAATGGTGAAGGAGCGGTATTCGCCGGGCTGCACGGTCACAGTCAGGTCGGCTACACGACCCTTGATGCCCTCCAGCGCCATCTCGCTTTCCACCGTCACGTTTTCGTGCAGGGTGCGCTTGCCGTGGACGGCATCCAGTTCACGCACCGGGGTCTGAAGAATGCGCCCATCCTTGATGTGCAGTTCGCGCGGGCAGATGGTCTGTCCGAACCACTTGCAGCCCTGGGGCTTATCCTCAGTGTCCGACCATGTTTGCAGCCATGCGGTCATGATCCGGCGGCCATCCGGGGCAAGGGTGGTCTGGGTGGCATAGAAGTCGATGCCGCCGTCCATCAGCTGCACATTTTCCTTGGTGAAGGTGTGGGTGGCTTCGTCATAGCTGCCGATGAAAGCGATGACGTTGTGTCCGTTGTGGAACTCGCCCTTGGGCAGCATCTCCATAGGGCCGAGCATCAAGACCTGCTTGCCATCCAGCGGGAAGAAGTCCGGGCACTCCCACATTTTGCCGTACTGATTGTTGCAGCGTTCCAGCACCGTGACAAAGTGCCAGTCGAAGCCGTCCTTGCTCTGGAACAGTGCCGCTGCGCCGCTGCCGTCCTCGGCCAGGCAGACGGTGACGACAGAGTAGGTGCCGTCGGCCTCACGCCAGATCTTGGGGTCCCGGAAATCAAACTTGCTGAAACCCTCCGGCAGGTCTTTCTGGGTCAGCACCGGGTTGCAGGCAGGCTTTTCGTAGTTGAGACCGTCACCAATGGCAATGCTCTGGGTCTGGATATCCCGCATCTCCCCATTGGGCTGCTTTTCTGCCACCACGCTGGTGTACATCAGCAGCTGCTTGCCGTCATCCATCTCGGTGGCAGAGCCGGAGAAGCAGCCGGGGCCGTTGTCTGCCGGGGAATCCGGTGCAAGCGCACAGGGCAGATACTCCCAGTGCAGCAGGTCGGTGCTGACGGCGTGACCCCAGTGCATGGGTGCCCACCGCACATCGTAGGGGTTATACTGATAGAACTGGTGATACTTCCCTTTATAATAAGAGAAACCGTTTGGGTCGTTCAGCCAGCCCACATAAGGAGTCATGTGGTAAGCAGGGCGTTCCGCCGGGGAAATGGCTGCGCCGTGCTCGGCCTCGTAGGCACGGGCTTTTTGTAAAGTCAAATCGTTCATGGAATCCTCCAAAGGAAAGAATTCTTATGCGTAGTAAGCATCCAGATATTTCTGCATAATGCCCAGATAGTCGGACAGGCCGTAGGCTTCCAGCTTGCTCAGATAGTCGTTCCACTCTGCATCCGTAGTGCCGTTCATGATCCAGTCGGCCTTCTGCGTATTCATGTAGGTCTGCAGATCTGCCTGCAGGTTAGAGACCTGCTCGGTGTCCTCGTTGCTCATAAAGACATTGGGATAGACATAATCGTTGTTCATATCCGGGGTGTAGATATCCTTGATCCAGTCCAGACGATACTGTGCATCGTCCGGGCAGGTAACGTATACACCATAGTAATCATCCAGAACCGCCAGAGGTCCACTGACACACTGCGCTTCACGGACTTCCACGGGAGAAGCATCGCCCAGAGGAGCGTGCTTCAGCATGGGCTCGCCCTTATCGTTGGTGGACAGTTCAAAAATGTTAAAGCCTTCCGCATCGCCGTAGGTACCCCAGTTGTTCTGCGGAGACTGGAGGGGCGCGTACATCTGATCCAGCATGCACAAACCAGTGCAGGGTTATCCGCCTTTGCGGTGACAACGCATCTGCCGCGGGCAAAGCCGCTGGTGAAAGAGCCGTTCTGCGGGGTGATATTGCGGGTATCGGCGGTCAGGGCGGCAGCGGCTCCCAGTCGGTCAGGTTGTCAATGTTGGCAACATCCCAGCTGAAGCAGACACCATAGCGGCCAGCCTTGCCCTTGGAAACATAGGTGGACCACTCCTGCGTGAAGCACTCCGGGTCAATGAGCTTCTCGGCATACAGCTTGTGCAGCCAGTCCAGACCATCACGGTAGCCTGCTGGGTGGCGGCACAGATGACTTCCGGTCGTTGGTAACGGCAATATGACGGTCTTTGTCTGCATCGCCGTAGCCTTCGCCAAAGCCATTGATGAGGATGCTGGGGTCTGATCGCCGTTGTTGACGATGCAGGACATGGGGATGATGTCGCCGTCAATGCCATACTCTGCCTTGATAGAAGCGGCGTTATCACGGAATGCCATCAGCACCTGCTCAAACTCGTCCACCGTGGTGGGCATCGACAGACCGAGGAAGTTCAGCCACTTGGTATTGATGAAGCTCATGTTGCCAACGGTCTGGATGGCGGTCTTTTCTGCGCCGAGCTGCTCGATCCAGGGCAGTGCCAGATGTGGCCATCGCTGTCGGTGCACATGGTGCGGTACTCCGGGTACTGCTCAAAGACCTTCTGGAGATTAGGCATATTGTTGTCAATGTAGTCTTCCAGATTGAGGATGACACCCTGATCTGCGTAGCGCAGCAGATTGCTGTCGGTAAAATCAGCAGTAAAAACAAAATCCGTCAGGGTGTTGGGGTTGGACATATTCAGGGTGATCTTATCGCTCCACTGGTCGACTGGATGGCGGTCCAGTCGATGTGCACATTGGTCTGCTCTTCCAGACGCTTGAAGATGGTGCGGTTGTTCGGCTCGGGTTCGCTGCCCACAGGGAAGCTGGTCATACCGGTAAAGGTGACCTTTTCAGACAGCGGAAATGTAACGGCTCCGGTCACGTCCACAGCTGCGGCAGCAGAATTGCTGCTGCCGGTGGATTTGCCGCCGCCACAGGCAGACAGAGCAGCGGCAGAGCCGCCAGAGCGCAGACCTTGAGGAAGTTGCGGCGAGAGATCAGCTTTTTCATGGTATTTTCTCCTTTTTCATGTTTCTTTTTTCGTGTAACAGATGAGCGTACCTGCTTATAAAATTCTGGAATATCCTCAGCCTTAATGGAACCAGCCATGATGCCGGCATCAAAATACTTCTGGAAGAAGGGATACATCACCAGCAGCGGCAGACTGGAAATAATAATGGTTGCATATTTGAGCAGCTCTGCCATCTTCGCACGTTCGGCAGTACTCTGGATATCTGCGATCATGCCGGATTCCGGCTGGCTCTGGATCAGGATGGAACGCAGCACCAGCTGCAGCGGCTGCTTCGATGCGCTGTTCAGGTAGATCATGGCATCAAAGTAGCTGTTCCACATTGCCACGAACTGCCACAGGGCCAGAACTGCCACCACCGGCATACAGACGGGCAGCAAGATCTTGAAAAAGTAAAGCATCTCGCTGGCTCCATCCACATCCGCAGCCTCACGCAGCTCACGCGGGATGCCTTGATAATAGGTACGGGCAATGATCATGTTCCACACGCTGAATGCTCCCGGCAGAATGACCGCCCACATGGAATCCAGCAGACCCAGATTGTTGATGAGCAGGTAGGTGGGGATCAGACCGCCGCTGAAAAACATCGTGATCACAAACAAGGTGTTGAAGATCTTTTTGCCTTTGAAGTCCGGCAGCGACATGGGATAAGCGGCAAGCATCGTCACAGCGACCGAGATGATGGTGAAGATGATCGAGTAAAGTACTGCGTTCCTGAAGCCGACCCAGATCTGCTTGTCCGAAACGACACGCTGGTAAGCATCCAGACTCCACTTGCTGAAATCAAAGGAGATTCCCTTGTTTTGCAGAGTGACCGGGTCCATAAAGGACGCGATGACGATGTAGATCATCGGAACGATGATCGCCAGCAGGAACAAGCCCAGAAGTGCGTAGCCGCAGTACAGGATGATCTTATCTTGTCTGGTGTAGAGGGCCATTTTTGATTTTTTTCTGTTTTGCCATGGTAAACCCCTCCTTACAAACCCTTGCCATCGTTCATTTTGGCAACGACCTTGTTCACTGCGATCAGCAGGATGACGTTGACAACGGTGTTGAACAGACCGACTGCCGTGGAAAAGCTGTAATCGCCGTCCAACAGGCCCTTTTTATAAACGTACGTTGCAATGATCTCGGCAGTGTTCAGGTTCAGGTCGGTTTGCAGGGCATAGGCTTTTTCAAAACCGATGCTCATGATGTTGCCTGCCTGCAGGATAAACTGAATCACGACCATATCCTTAATGGCGGGCCACTCCACCGTCATGATCTGCTGGATCAGGTTTGCGCCGTCGATCATCGCAGCTTCCTTCAGATCTTTGCTGGCGTTAGAAAGAGATGCGGTGTACATGATGGATGCCCAGCCGGCACCCTGCCAGATGCCGCTGATGATGTAGATGGGGCGGAACGCTTCCGGCAGCGTCATGAAGTTGATGCTGGTGTGAAGCAGGCCGTTCACCGGACCGGTGACACTCAGCAGCACCCGGACGATGCCGCACAGCACGATGACCGAGATGAAGTTGGGCATATACAGCACCAGCTGCACCTTCTGCTTGATCTTCTTGCTCTCGATACGGTTGAGCAGGAATGCCAGCAGGATGGGGATCGGGAAGCCCCACAGCAGACCGTAGACGCTCAGCTTCAGGGTGTTGATCAGATAGCGCTGGAAGTCCGGCGAGGACATGAAGCGGGTAAAGTTTTTGAAACCTACCCACTCGCTGCCCCAGATACCTTTGAAGGGATTGTACTTCTGGAACGCGATCAGCACACCGCCCATGGGCGCGTACTTGAACACCAGCGTCAGCACCACGGCAGGCAGCAGGAACAACAGGTAAAGCTGCCAATGCCGTTTGATGTAGACCCATGTGTTGTGCAGCTTGCGTTCTGCTGCCAGCACAGCCGTTTCCGACGAGGCTGTCTTTGCTTTCATGAATCATTCTCCTCCTTTTTGATTTGTTTGCCGCTTGATTCATCATTTTACATTTGCACCTTTGAATTTTGCGCTTTTTACTTTGATTGTGCAATGTAAACTCTGTAATTCATTTATACCACGCAAGCAAGCGAATGTCAACGATAATTCATAGTATATATCAAGAAATACTGTGGATTTGTACAGATGCACAAATTCGAAGTGCGCAAATATGCAAATGATGATTTGCATTTTTACGTTTGACTAATTTGTGCATTTGCACTATACTGGAGTCATAAGGAACAAGATCCGTCACAGACTTTATCTATAAAAGAAAGAGCATCCGCTCCTATATTATAAAGAAAGAGGATGACTTATGGCAACCAAGGTCACCATTCAGGATATTGCAAACGAACTGCAGCTTTCCCGCAACACAGTTTCAAAGGCCATCAACAACACCGGTGTGCTGGCAGATGCCACACGGGAGAAGATCCTGCGCAAAGCCGCCGAAATGGGCTATAAGCAGTTCGCCTATCTGCCGCTGTTTCAGGAAGACGCTGCAAAAGCAGCAGAGCCTTTCATTCTGCCGAGTGACAAACGGGAGATCGCCATGCTGACGACCCAGTTTCTGAGCAGCTCTCACTTTTCCTCCACGATGCTGGATCGTTTCCAGTCGGAAATCAACCATCTGCACAGCGGCATGACCATTCATCGCATTTCTCCCATAGAGCTGAAAGAGAAAAAACTTCCATCTTCTCTCAACATCCAGCGCACAGCCGGCATCATCTGCTTTGAAGTATTCGACTATGACTACGCACAGATGCTGTGCGATCTGGATCTTCCGCTGCTGTTTGTAGACAGCCTGTGATGAATATGCGTCCCCCTCTTAAAGCTGACCGCCTTTATATGGAAAACCGCATTGAGATCCAGAATGCGGTGACCCACATGGTCCAGCGCGGCAAAAAACGCATCAGCTTTGCGGGGGATAAAAACCACTGTCAGTCCTTCTTTGAGCGTTATATGGCTTATAGGGATGCAGTGGAGCACTTTGGTCTGACAGAAGGCCTGAGCACCTGTGCGATGCCATCTGGACAGCAGAACTATCCGGTATCCCTGTACGAAACCATCCGTCGGTTCAAAACGATGCCGGATGCCTTTGTCTGCGCCAATGACTTTGTTGCCATGGATCTGGTCAAGGCATTGGATGAGCTGGGTTATTCGGTTCCCGATGATATCTGGGTCTGCGGCTTCGATGACAGTCAGGAGGCTTCCTACTTTGCCCCCCGTTTGACTTCGATCCATATCCATGGACAGATCATGGGCTACACCGCTGCCAATCTGCTTATGACCCGCATCGAAGAACCATCGCTGAACTATCGCACCGTCTATACGGAAACCAACCTGATCCTGCGCGAATCCACAGGAGATTGAGCGAAAGGAGAACCCCCATGCGTGACCTGTTCAATACGGACAAGCCGCTGTTTGCTGTGCTGACGAAATTGACTTACAGTGCTTACCTGAACATCTTATGGCTCGTGTGCAGCCTGCCCATCGTTACCATAGGGCTTCTACGACCGCCTTGTTCTACGTCACGCTCAAAATGGCGGAAGATCGGGACGATGGTCTGACCCGGATGTTTTTTAAGGCGTTCCGGGAAAATTTTAAGCCTGCCACAAAACTCTGGCTTATCCTGCTGGCAGTCGGCAGTTTCCTGGCTGCGGATGGCTTTGTGCTGCGCCGAATGTGGAGCGAAAACATTTTCTGGACGCTGCTCACTGCAGTGCTTATTGGTGCGGCAGTTCTGTACGGCATCGTTCTGCTGTATACCTTTCCTCTGCTGGCACGGTTTGAAAACACCACCTTCGGCATCCTGAAAACAGCGTTTCTCGTGGGTGTCCGGTATCTGTTTTGCACCCTGCTGATGGCGGCAATCTATGGCATCATGGGGTACGTCATAGTGTTTGTGTTCACGCCTGCATTCCTGCTGGGCATGGGCTTCTGCGCCATGCTCTGCTCCTTTCTGATGCTTCGGATCCTCTATCTGATCGGTGGAGACCCTGATGCAGTACACGAGGAATACGACCATGACCAAAACTGACCGGGATACGCTCCGCTCCCTCCATGGGCGCAAAAGTGGGAGCACATCTGGCATATTACAAGCTGCCCATTGCGATCGTGCTCATCGTCGTCTATATCCTCGGCTATGCAGCCTACCGCCATGTGACGAAAAAAGAGGATGTGCTTTACCTTGGTCTGGTAAATATCACTGCCGGGTCTGAGCTGACAGAACAGCTTACCACCGGCTTTGCCGAGGCGCAGGGTCTGACCAAAAAGCAACAGGTCGATCTGCTGTCCGGCTTGCTGCTCAGCGAAAGCGAACGCGCAGAGGAGCAGTATGTATATGCTTCGGAGATGAAGCTGCTGGGTGCAGTCAGTGCCCAGCGGTTAGATGTTGTTCTGATGGACGAATATGCACGGGATCGACTGTTGGCAGATGATTATTTTCTCGATCTGCGGACACTGGATGCGTCTTTCCATGCACTGCCGGGTCTGAACGCCGGTGGGACCGTGCTGGATATTTCGGACACGCCGTTTGTCAGGCAGGCAGTTTTTTCTGGCAAGGTCTATCTTGGGGTAGTGCAGAATGCACCGCACCCGGAGCGTGCAGCCGCTTACATTCATTATCTGTTCCAGCGGTGATCGTTGGGTTTCAAATCAAGAATAAGGAGAATTATCATGGACATTGTAACGATTGGTGAAGTTTGATCGACCTGACCCAGACCGGCAAGGATGCGCGCGGCATTCCTCAGTTTGCCGCAAACCCCGGCGGTGCCCCGGCCAATCTGGCGGTGGCAGCCGCCCGGCTGGGCGCACAGACCGCCTTTATTGGCAAGGTGGGTGCGGATGCCTTTGGCCGCTATCTGAAAGAGGTTCTGGCAGAAAACAAGGTGGACGTTTCCGGCATGGCGGTGGATGCAGACCACCCCACCACCATGGCTGTTGTTTCGGTGGATGCCGCCGGCGAGCGGGATTTCAGCTTCTACCGCAGCGCCAACGCTGACGTGATGCTGTGCAAAGAGGACATTTCGGACGAGGCTCTGGAAGCTGCCAAAATCGTCCACTTCGGCTCTGTCAGCCTGACCGCTGACCCCTCTCGCACTGCCACGCTGGACGCTGCTGCCCGTGCCAAAAAGCTGGGTGCTACTATCACCTACGACCCGAATTACCGTGCCAACCTCTGGAAGAACAAAGAGGACGCCATTGCCCAGATGAAAGCCCCCCTGCCGCTGGTGGATATTCTGAAAGTTTCCGATGAGGAGCTGCCCCTGCTCACCGGCACCACCGACTGCGAAAGCGGCACGGCACAACTGGCACAGAACGGCATCCGGCTGATTTTTGTCACCTTGGGTGCAAACGGCGTATTCTACCGCTTTGGGGACAAGACCGGCCATGTGGCTGGCGTTCCCTGCAAGGTGGGCGACACCAACGGCGCAGGCGATACCTTCTTTGGGGCTGCTCTGTCCAAGCTCTGCAAGGAGGAGCTGGACACCCTGACCGTGGACAAGCTGGAAGGCATTCTGGCCTTTGCCAACAAGGCGGCAAGCATTACCACCAGCCGCCACGGCGCTATCCCCGCCATGCCCACCCTTGCAGAAGTGGAGGCTGAACCATGGCAGCAAAACAGGAATTTGAGTCCCGGTTTGCCAAGCACAAGGACGAGCTGGAATGGTTGTTCATGGAACTGTACCACAACCGGGAAGGGCTGGAGGTTCTGGAGCGGGAGATGGCAGAAGCCTACAACGCCCGCAGCGCCGAGCTGAAAGCACTGGACAA
>ENA-OQCP01000428-OQCP01000428.1-human-gut-metagenome-genome-assembly--contig:-NODE-428-length-19218-cov-2.249908_pt1 | contig 19218 bp, 17 predicted proteins | sample MGYA00242760_ERZ504583 | MGnify/ENA primary metagenome ERZ504583 (study PRJEB26092, sample SAMD00036308) | human gut metagenome | host: Homo sapiens | study: EMG produced TPA metagenomics assembly of...
CTGCAGGCTGTACAGACTCCGGACGGGGACTGCAAGCATATAGGCAGTAGCACAGTAACAGCCCCACAACAACTTGTATATATTTCATATCTATGTTCATCATAAATCACTTCCCCTTTTTCATCGTAGCATAGTGGAAATAAAACCAATATGTTTTTCCGTATTTGGCTTGCAAAGGGGCACCATTACCACCATTCGCCTCGTACAGTCGGGTATAATCGCCAAATTCATCCAATACTTGAGGCGGTATATTCCATTTTTCCACTTCATCCAACGAAGCCTTTTTCCCGGCAAGATAGATAAGTAAACCTTCGGCATACAATCTGGAAGGAAACTTCTTTGCAGCAAACTCCCGATAATCTCCGGCGAAAGCCCCAATATCCTTATTCAGCAAATCAAAGCAGAGAAGGTAATCGCATGCCAACGTATTATCAGGATTGTTACGCAACAGATGACGAAGTGAAAGCGGAATGTCGGCAGAAGAACGCAAAGTATCCGTTGCAGGCAACAACAACCGCTTCCGTTCCAGCCATTGGCAGACTTCGGCCGTCTGTTTTCCGGGAATACGTCGTTCTGCCCAATCACGGTAACACATTGTCTTTTGCAGGAGACGAAGATATTTCATAGCCGCCGCCTCATCACCGTTCACCAGGTTGATTTCCGCCAAACGCTTGACAGCTCTTGCCCCGGTGTGGTGCGGAGAAAAAATCATTCCCAGAATGGCGGCATGTTCAGCCATCGTCATATCTCCCAACGCAAACCAGACTTCATTGGCTGCATAAATAGTGAGGTAGGTAGAATGGGGAGCCACAGGCAGAAACAGCCCTTGCGAAGCCGGTTGATAACCATCCATCAGCCGGTCGGGAAGCCGGTTCTGCTGTGCATTCAGCAAATTATAATAATAGGCAGTGAACGGAGAGCGGTATTCACCCTCCACCAACAGTTTCCGTACTTTTTCCGAACGGCCGAAATACATTTCCGAATCCAACGCCAAAAGATATTCCCGCCCTAAATCGGGCATATTGTACCATCGTGACGACCAATCGCCACAGCCAAACAGCCAATAGCCGGACAATACCGCCAATATGCTTACCGGTAAGCCCGACTTCCACGAACGTCGCATGCAGCTACGGCACAACAACAAAACACCTCCGATACCGGTTAAAGCGATTGTGCCGGAAAGCGGATAACTCAATCCGCATTGCCTTCCTGCCTCCCAAGCCACCGCCAACACCGTAGGAATCCACGCCCAACGTCCCATGTACGGAGCCAACAAACGAAACACCACCACTCCCCAAAGCAACAGCACGACAGCCATTATGGTCGGGCCACCCCCTTCGTAATAAAAGAATTGAGTGAGGAAATCTCCTGACAGACGTGCCAGAGCCGCCGGATGCCGCAGATACCCGGCCAATGGTTCGGTGGCAAGCAAAAAGAGCTGTGTCTGCTCCCGATGGAACAGATGATAGGGCAATATCCGGAAGAAAAAAAGAAACAACGCCAAAGCACCGATTCCTGCCGCTCCCCATTCAATGTATTTCCTTCTGCAAGCTTTCATCCAACAGTTTTTGTTGTTCTTCCGTCAAGGAGCCACGCACCATCTTCCGCATGAATGTCCCCAACGTATTGTTTCCCTGCTCTTTCAAAAACAGAAAGTTCGTTTCCTGCTCCTGCATCCTCAGACTGTCACGTATCCGTATCAGATGCAGTGAATCTTTTCCGGTGGCATTCCGTAGTCCCGTCCGGATAAAATGGTAAGCCTCTTGCTTCTTTTCCCTCCCCTCTTTCCATTTCTGAAGGGCATCATTTTGCGGAGTGCCCGTTACCGAACCGACAGAGTCGGCCTTCACATGTATGGTTCCCGGCTCCGTCACCACCAGCAGTTCCTGGATGTAGATACGCAGCAGATGGCGCAGACGCAACACCCTCATCTCCTCCCCTTGTCCGGAAAAAGAAAAAGAGGCATTGGTTATCTTTACAGAATCCACCCGCCCCGGCGCATTCTCCATCGGCACGAGGTATATCCATTCCCCGTCGTATTTCACCGACGGCAACGTTCCTTCAATCACATAATTCTGTCCGGAATTTCCACAACTTGCCCAAAGAAGGCAACTGATACAGAAAAGCAAGATACGTGTTTTCATCCTTATACATTAGAATTTCAACAAAGGTAGGCGTTTACCAACTGTCAGCCTAATATTCAATTAACCAAAGATAATATTTTTAATCAGAGATTTTCTTCACCGCCATACACTCCATTTCCACCAGCCACCCCGGGCGACAGACGGGAGCCAGCGTAATCACTCTCGGCGTATCGGGAAAACGCTTGTCAAACATCTCTTTCACTACAGCATAATCCGCAATATCACGCAGATAGACAATGATATGCCCTACATCTCCAAAGCCGCAGTCAGCTTCCTTCAGCAGAGCCTCCACATTCTCCCACATCCGTTCTGTCTGACGGCGTACATCTCCGGCATACATCACTTCCCCACGGTTGTTGATACTCGCCGTACCGGAAATGAGTACTTGCCGACGGTCGTCGTAATCCACCGCCGTTCCCCGTTCGAAACTGACTCCATACTCATAAGTGGGGTTCAGATGTGTGCGGGCATAGAGATATTTGATTTGTCCGGGCTTTAATCCCGCTACAGCAAAAGCGTCAAGCATCACCAATGCTTTCGGATCGGCATGACGCCCACCGATACCGGTACTGGCAATATAGTGCGTGTTCTCCGTCAGGTTCTGGGTGACGAACATCTCATTGCGTGCCTTGACTACACCGGCATAATTGCAATCCACATTCTGCACAAATATCCAGGTACGCAGGCAATTGTCGGCCAGAGTACACCCTTCCTCCATCAGTTGCATGGCATAGTCGTTGAGCAAAAGACGCATCTGGTATTCCGAATTGGCGGCACGATTGAAGCTGCCTCCCATCCAGAGCTGGCGGTAAGCACCGTGTTTCACTTCATACAGTCCGTTCGGCAGCACTCGTGTCTGCACATCGGTCTGCAGATAGGCCCACAAAGCAATCTTGGTGCCATCCAGCGGAGGCTGTTCCACCACAGACAGCGCGCAATCGGAGCTTTCCGCCGTAGCGGCAAGCAACAGTTCCGCTTGGTTGGCGGCATCACTCAGGAAGTATCTTTTAAAAACCGCCACGGCTCCGGACAGTTCTTTTTTCAGTAAAGCGGCATACGCATCCAACACGACATTCATCTGTTCACGATAGGTCTGTTTCGGGTCAGTGGCATGTATCATCACATGGTATTCCGTCACTCCGCCGGTCACAACAAATGCAGCCACTTCCGCCCTGCCTGAAGGATAAGAGTATGATGTGTATTTCATATCATTAACAAGAGATTGTTTCAATCGCAAAGATAAGTTTTTTATCCGACAAGGAGTAGTGAAAATCGCAACTTTCGCTTGTTTTGTTCTTATAAAAAAGTTACTTTTATAGAAATCTATAAAATATACAGTTATTATGAGCGAAAATATTTATCCCATCGGCATCTACAACCTGAATTAATAGGAATCTATGTCAATCCGTAATGAGACTATAAACCGGCTTTCTCTTCCTTCACCCCTTCACCTTTCGCATTATTTCCCTATCGTTCAACCTTTCCGGTGAAACTTCTTTCTTCCTTCTCACCACCTCATATACATTGCCGTACTTCGTATGCCGGCGTTTCAGTCCCACCCGCAGCAGCACCGAACCGAACTGCATGGGATTGCTGCCACGCATCAAGGCGGGATGCGTTTTTTGTAACTCATCAAAGATGTCGGCGGCAGTCAGATCGAAGCTCTTCTCTGCCGGAAGCGGGGCACGAAACAAGCTGTGAACTGCCTCCTCCACAAGGCTGACACGATAGAAAGCCTCGTTATGCCATTGCAGTTCCTCCTCCTCCGGCTTGGTGAACCAGTTGCGCCGCCCGGCAATGAGTTCCGCTTTCAGTTGGGCAAAAATCTGGTCGTGCTCTATGCCTATGCAGTCAATATTGTGCTTCACCTCGATGCAGAGGAAGCGCCGGCTCCCGGTGGGGTCGGTCAGCAGGTCGAACCGGTTGCTGGTGCCGATGAACGAGGCGATACGGGGCAGTTGCCTGAAGTTCTGCTGATAGGCCTTGCGGATGTTGAGCACCGACATCTGCATCAGATTTTTCAGTAAGGGCATTTTGTTGTCGGCATACTTGTCGAACTCGTCCATATTGAGCAGCCCCATTTCCGCCAGCATTCTCTCAGCTTGTCCCTGCGAGGTCAGTTTCAGGTTGTCGGCGTAGTAACGCGTCAGCACGTCAGGCATCAAGGCGCGACAAAAGCTGGATTTCCGTCGTCCCTGCTCGCGGCTGACGAGAACGGGAGCCACGCTGTTGGCATGCAGTCCGGACACGCCCATCCATTGCGAGGCAAGTCCCAGCATCCAGGTATGGAATCCCCGCACCCAATGAGGCCGAGAAGAGACGCGGCAGGCAAGCGCAGTCAGCCGGTCCTTGCCGTCCCAATCGGGCAGTTCGTCCATGTAGAGCAGGAAGGGATGGTAGGCAGGGATGTAAGTGGAATAGACGTATCGGTTCAAGTCCTTGTCCCAGCAAGGAATACCTTCGGCATGGGCTTCGATGCAGAAAGTGTTCAACTCGCGCTTGCCCACGGGGGTGAAGGCGGCAGAGCGTTGTCCGGCGGGGCGGAACTCGGTTTCATCCGTCAGCAGATTATAGCGAAAGTCGTAGCGCGAAGTGAGGAACTCCTCGATGTCGCCGCTCAGTGCAGTCACGGTGCTTGCGGCTTTCGCGCTCCGGCGGCGCTGCTCTTCCCGCTCCTTCCAGTTTCGGTCGGTCGTTTCTTTTTGTGCGTGTTTCAGCCTTTCGGAAAAGGCTATCAGTTGTCCCGCTTCCTTCAAGAGCCGGTGTTGCTGCAAAGTCATCAGTTTTTTCTTCATAAATATTTTTTATTAAAATGATTATTGGGAGGTTTCGAGGAAGGGAATCATCCTTTCTTTCCTCTCGCCTCTTCGCCAAAGTTACTGCCTGCCGAGGGCGTTTTGCAAACCATTCTCCGCTTATTCTTCAAAAATCATTCCTGCCGACAAACATACTTATTTATGCTTCGGAACCCTTTATTTTCAGTACCTTTGCACGGTTCTTTATAAGTGAACGCCCCGGGTCGTCCAATCGACTGACTTAGGTCGTTCAATCGAACGACCCGGGTTATTCGTTCGGCCGACCGGAGTCGTTCACTTACAGGAAGACACTTCCGAGGGAAGAAACAAGTATGTTGAACGCACTAAAACCTATTGATATGGCAATACTATATGACTGGTACGAGAATCCGGGCACTAATGAGGAAGCCCCTGAAGAGAGAGGCCTCCATCCCCGCCCGTTGCTCAACGGGAAAGTAACCATGCGGCAGCTCTACAACCGCGTGCATGCCCGCAGCTCGCTCACGGTGGGCGACGTGATGAACGCGATAGACTGCCTGGCGCAAATTTGCGGCGAAGAACTGCGCGACGGCCACGAGGTGCACATCGAAGGCTGGGCTACTTCGCCCCCACCCTGGAAGCCACACAGAAAGTGACCCGCAGCACCCCGAACAAGCACCTGAAACTCCGGCTGAAAAGCATCAGCTTCCGTCCCGACGTCAGGCTGAAACAAGCGATGACGGGAGTCAATGCCATCCGCAGTAAATACACCCGCCACTCCCTGAAGCTTTCGGAAGTGGAGATAGACATGAAGCTGAAAGAATACTTTGCCGACCACGACGTGCTGATTCGCAGTGACTTCCAAGCGCTCTGCGGCATGGCGCGCACCACCGCGAACGTCCACCTGAAACGGTTGCAGCAAGAGGGCAAGCTGAAGAATGTGGGGAAACCCACGCAACCCATCTACGGGCCATGCCGGGGTACTACGGCGTGTCGCGCGATGCAAAGACGGGGCGATGAGGATAGAAAGCAGTTTCACCGGAAAAGCCGATGAACAGGAGGATGAGAGAAGGAGGTGAAGGAGATGCAGGGATAAAAAGAAACATTCTGCGCCTGATATCAGGGGTAATACAAAAAGGAATGTGAATTGCATCCGGAAAGGCAATAGAGAATGAATGCGAAAAGGCGAATCTCACGACTCGCCTTTTCCTGATTTAACCATTAAACAATTGTACTATTCGGTTAATGCATTTACAATTATCCGATGTTACGGGCGACTAATAAAGTCGGGGGGGGTAACGACAACTGCTTTGAGTTGAATAATTCATTTATAGATTATTCTTAAAGTGCCTTTTTAGAAAACACAATGGAGAAGAATGACGCAGGAACTGTGAAAGTCCTACCTGCAGAAAGCGGTTGTCTAACATTTCCATACTCCAAATAAATATAATTTCCATTGGTAGCACTCAAAGATTTTATAGTGTATGTGCCTGGCTTAATGTAAAAGTAATGAGCACCGCCTATATGTCCGGTATAATTAAAGATACCATATTCTTTTTTGTCAGAATCAACCAACACCCCACCGCCGTTTGTTTCTATTCCATACACTTTCATTATATTGTAACCTACTTTGGAAGGAGGAACATTATCATCAGTACCCGATGCTTGAACAATACTTGGAGTAGAGATTGTTCCTATATAATTTAAAGAAATATAGCCACCTCCTGTCACTTCGAAAGTTGCACCAACCGTAAGTGCGCCCCAATTAGATTGTGCTGTACAATCCTCTAAAGCGACCACGCGGTAAACGCCATAAGCCAAGAAATAACAATATGGAGCAGCATTTGGGGTAGTAGTTCTCAAAACATACTGTTGACCACTTTCGTCACAAACAGTTATGCTTACGGCTACCGAAGCGTCAGCACCTCCTATCGGAAGTACAACCCGAGCATATCCGGTTGGTGTGGGAGGTACATTACTATCCATTGTATACGGTCCCAAAACATCCGCTTTAACAAAAAGAGCACAGAAGAACAGTAATATCAAAAAGAAGTTCGTTTCATTGTTGCATTTTTTCAATTAGTAATAAAAGTATACGAGTGGTCGTTACCCACCCGTACCTTTCAATATTAACTATTTTTTCTTGAAGTTCCAGAACCATGCCGTACCCCAAGCGCCAGCACCGTTCAGGAGCACAAAGACGAAGTTCATCTTCTGTAATCTTCAAAATATGATACTCATACTGACGTGCATTTCCTTGATTCGGCTGTATACCTAACAATGGAATAGTACCAGAGAACTCCATAGTACCTACATCCCAACCGGATTGCACCACATCTTCTGACACCTTGACAGAACCACTTTCACCACGACTTGTCTGAACACCAGTCAAACTAAGTGAGAACCAACCGTTTAATCCATCATCAGGCAATCCTTTTCCTACAGCTTGTTCATCAATTTGCCCTCTACCGTTTCCGACATCTCCCACAGCATCACAAATCCACCAACCGGGGCCGGTATTGCCGAGATAACCTCCATTACCCCAACAACCGTCTGCAGCTTCTGTATTCCAGACCCAAGTGGTTGTTCCATAACCACCGTCCGGAGTTGTGCCGAATACATCAGCATAAATAGCGGGAAGATCTGTATACTCCGTTACTGCTATTGATTTGGAAGCCGATTTTGTTATGGAGCCGTCCGAATTAATGGTTGTTACATATACTTGCAATTCTTTATTAGGAGGAGCTACTTGAACCGACGGAGCCGTACCTTCTGCCAACTTGGTATCAGACGTAGCATCATAAACCTTCACATAACGTGACGGAGTAGGAACAATCTGAATGTTGTTGTTTCCCTGGTTCTTGGCCACAAGTTCAAAAGTAAGATTTTCCGGTGTGACATTGGGATCCGGACTGATTTCATCCACTATCGGATCGCAAGCCACCAGCAGCATTGCAAACAAAGGTATTGCGAATAATATTCTTTTTCATATCTTTTTCATTTTAAATTCATATTCTATTCTTGCCAACCATTATACTCAGCACTTGCATCCGTATAACCCTCATTTTGTTCTACCTTTCCTTCATTCAGGAGGACTTGGTTTTCGGGAATCTTCTGGAAACCTGCCGTAGCCTTATAACGTGCGGCATAACCACCGTTCTGCGCCACATTACGGCTTTCAGCCCCATTTGTATAAACCTTTGCTCCCGTCTGTCTTTCAAGGCATCGGCAGCAATATGCCAACGGCGAATATCGTTCCAGCGAGTACCTTCAAAACATAATTCCCAACGGCGTTCATTCTGCAATGCAGCCAACGAATATGTACCAATAGGTTCAAGTCCGGCACGACTACGCACTCTGTTTATACCGGAAACATCTTCCTTCAATTCAGACTGCATCAACAATACATCCGCAAAACGAATCAAAACCAAATCATGAATAGAACCGGTTTGCATCAGATTATCATTAATCCAGCCGTCGGCACCATACATTATCTTCTCAAATACCGGCTCAATCGTTTTATTTCCAGCCGCATCCGTACTATAAGCCATGATAGAACCTATTTTCATCTGATAATAATCCGTTTCTTGGATAAAGCCGTCACCACCACCTTTATTATAACTCGGCATATCCTCCGTCTTGAATACGGAGGCCGGACGACGGGCATCATCTTGTTCTGCCACACTCCAATCATTATAAAGATTGGGAGCTACAGGACCGGCACCCCATCCTTGTCCGAAGGGGAAAGAATTGGCCTGATCATTGCCACGTACACCAAAATGCAGAGCATAACCGTTACCATAACCGATAGTAGTGCTCCAAGATGCAAGTTTATTATATTTAATGGCAAACATGGATTCGGGATTTACCGCTGCATCATCTTCTACCCACTTCAATCCCTGACCGGCAGTAAACGGAAAATCTTCTACCGTACATTTATTGGTATATGCCCACAAATTACGAAACTCAGGAACAAGACTATAACCAGAATTATTCACACAATCATCAATATACCCAACCACATCCTGCTTGGTCAAAGTTGTCCCATCAGGCAAATCAACTGAAGTCAACGGACTATAGTTCGTACTAACCAAATCGTTCAGAGTTTCACCATTGCCATACATACCAGTATAATACAACCAAGCACGTCCTAACATAGCTTCAGCCGTATATTTATCAACATGCCCATCCGACTTGCGAACAGCCGGCATATTTGCAGCCGCATCGCGAAGATCCTGCAGAATCTGCCCCCAGATAACAGCGGCAGTCGGAGGAGTAGTATCTTCGGGCAACAAAGCAGTAATCACCAAAGGTACGCGCCCATACATGGAAGCCAACTCGTAGTAATAAAAAGCACGAAGGAACTTGGCTTCGCCCTCAGCCTGCGCTCTTACTTCCGGATCCATTTCAATACCAGCAAGAGCCTCCAACAACGTATTGGCACGGTTGATTCCTTGATAGCGAGCCACCCAGTAATCCTGCGTAGCATTTGTACCCGTATTACAAATAAGGTCCAAAGATTGCATCAACTTATCATTGGGACCACCACCACCCAACATATCATCGCAAGCAGCAGAGAATTATACAAGAAAGACTGCTGTGGAAAAGCATTGACATTATTCAGGTTCTGATATATGGCAGCTAAAGCCTGATTGGCATCTTCAGCGTTTTAGGAAAATTGGTCGTATCTTTTTCCGTCAGACTCATCGAGTCCAAGCTACAAGAAGCAAACATTCCTGCTATCATCAAAGCTGCACCTATTAAATATGCTATTTTTTTCATCGTGTATCAATTTTAGAATTTAACATTAACACCTACCATATAAGTACGAGGTTGAGGATAGTTACCTACATCAACACCGGTTACCCACGGTTCTTTGTCATTGAGGCTCTACCATTCTCCGGATCCATCCCTTTATAACCGGTAAAAGTAAATAGATTCTGTGCAGCAGCATACACACGAAGTTGCTGGAACGGACAGTTCTTCCAAATTCTCTTGAAATCGTATCCTATAGTCAGATTTTGAATGCGAACATAGTCGGCATCATCAATATAAATATCTGAAATGGCCTGGAAATTCTGTCCACTATTTCCCGGCGCAAGCAGCGGATATCTGTTTGAGGTTCCTTCGCCATGCCAGTAATCGTAAACTTCTGTCGTATAGTTTTCATACTGTCCATCTGAGAACTTTCGCCAAGAGCGAGCTACCTGTGCACCCAAAAGCGCCATAGGTTGTTACAGAGAAATCAAATCCTTTATATTCCGCACTTAACGTAAGACCCATTGTCACGTCAGGATGAGGATTACCCAAATCAGTCTTATCGTCATCATTAATCACCCCATTTCCATCAACATCCACAAACTTCAAATCACCCGGTTTAATACTTGCACCTTGCTTAGAGTTTGCCGCATTTCCTTTACAATTCTGGTCAAGATATGCCTGCAAGTCATTCTGGTTCTGAATGACACCATCCGTCTTATAACCATAAAAATAGCCAATAGGATGTCCTTCTTCCATACGGACAAACCGACCCGTACTTTGAGCCAACAAATCATTACCGCCTTCAATAAAATGATTGGCGTTATTAACCTCCGTTACTTCATTCTTATTATAGGCCATATTGACATTCACCCCATACTTGAACTCCTTACCAATCTGATCTCTCCAGCCCATTGAAAGTTCAAGGCCAGTATTCTTTACCGTACCAGCATTTTGATATTGAGTAGCGAAACCGGAAGCCGCATTGGTACCCACTTCCACTAACAAGTCTTTCGTCTGCTTGCTATACCAGTCCATGGTAAAACTCAGACGGTTATCCAAGAAACGGGCATCAATACCGATATTGGTCTGTTCTGAAGTTTCCCATGTCAAATCGGGGTTAGCCAAACGATTCGGGTAAGCTCCGGTTGTACTCCATTCTTATCCGAGCCAAATGTATAAAGACCATAATCGCCAAACTCGTAACCGGCACGCCAATTTGAATTAGGGATATTGTCATTACCATTCTGTCCCCAACCAGCACGGACTTTCAAGAAACCAAGCCAAGAAGCAGTATTCTTCATAAAAGCCTCGTTTGAAATAACCCAACCAGCAGAGAATGATGGGAAATATCCCCATTGATTGCCTTTCGCAAACTTAGACGAGCCATCGGCACGAATGATAGCAGAAAACATATAAGTTTCCTTAAAGTCATAATTCAAACGTCCAAAATAAGACATCTTAGAACCATAATCCGAGGGATAACCATTTACTGTAGCAGTAGCTTTACGTTCTGTATTATGCAAATAAGCATGTGTAAAGTCACCAAAAGCACTATTATAACCGGTTGCCTCTACTGATTCGCCATAAGTTGGTCTTGATTTAGAATACTCTGTACCAGCCAAAACATCAAAATGATGTAAGTCTGTAATATCAAACCGATAACTCAACGTATTAGTCAAACTCCAGTTCCAACCCAAAGACACGTTATTTATCGTTTGGTCTTTATCACGCTATCTCCCTGATTATTAATTTGGTAAACGGGAAGATATGAACGCCATGAACTTGACCATTGTTTGTAACTAACCTGACCTTTATAAATAAGATTCTTAAGTGGTTGTACTTCCAGATATGCCGCTGTGTTCAGATTAAAATTCTTATTCTTATTATTCCCAGCCTGATTATATACCATGTGAGCCATCGGATTAGAAGCATATGCAGTATAATCAAGTATACCATTAGCACTCGTTCCAAAATTCTTCAAATCATCATACATGAAGAAATCACCATTTTCATTATATACAGGAATCAGAGGAATAGCACGCAAAGCATTAGAAAGGTCATTCGAATATTGATTACCTAACTGCACACCTTGATTCTGTTTGTGCTGATAATATATATTCTCACCAAACTTTATCACATCCACATCTCCCTTACGATATATCACATGCTCAGAATTAATGCGGAAAGTAAAACGACGATAGTCAGTCTTCACCGGACCACCGAATGCACCATCCTGATACTGATAGCCTATACCTGTCGAAAATTTGGAGAATTCAGAACCACCTGTTACATTCAACGCATGATTAGTAACCACAGCATTTTTATTCCGGAATTCTTTTACCCAATCTGTACCAGGATTGGTACCATTCTGATAAGCAGTCAGCAAATCAGCATCTACGAATTTTGACCAATCATACGGTTGGCCTCCATTATTATAGGCCACTTGATCCATTTACCGCCATATATTCTTTGGCATTCAACATATCAGCATCTTATATATATTTGCCAACCTATGTTTCCATCATAAGATACAGAAACCTTTCCTACCTTACCCTGCTTCGTAGTAATAAGGATAACACCGTTGGCACCGCTCGAACCGTAAATTGCACAAGATGCAGCATCTTTCAACACGTCAATACGTTCAATATCGGCAGGATTCAAGCGTTAATATCGCCACCGGCTACACCATCAATAACGTAAACTGGAGCTGTATTTCCGTTAGTACCAGCACCACGAATATTAATTTTAAACCCATCACCCGGCTGACCGGAAACGGCCTGAATATTTACACCCGGAGACTGGCTTTGTAAAGCGCCCAATGCCTGCGTAGTATTTAATTTTGCGATGTCTTCGCCTTTTACCTCAACCGTAGCACCTGTCACCAGTTTCTTCTTCTGTACACCGTAACCCACTACGACTACTTCATCCAACAATTCCGTATCTTCCTTTAGCTGAATCTTGAAACTAGTCTGGTTACCTACCACTATTTCTTGCGGCTGATAACCGATAAAAGACACAACAATCGTTGCTCCCGGCTGAACATTCAATGTGAAATTACCGTCAATGTCGGTAATGACACCATTTGTGGTTCCTTTCTCCAATACATTGGCACCGATGACCGGTCCCATTGCATCTGTTACAGTACCTGTGATTTTTTTTGCTTGCTGCACAGCATCTATTGCATCGACCGATGCGGCGAAAAGTTGCGGAGTATAAGTCAGGCTGACAGCCGAACAGATACCCACGAGCAGCGCGGTTCTTCTGAAATTTAAATTCATACTTGTATTTTTCTTAGATTAATGAATTGGTATTGCCTGGCGGCATCTACCGTTTAATATAAGGTTAAACTTCTCTTTTTGAGGAAAAATTAAATATACCTTATTCTATAAAGTGGTTGGTATACATATCACTCCTTTCTCATAGGCATTTTTCATTTCATTAGCGGTTAAACATTATATGATTATTATCAAATTTTAATTAGGCTTGACAAAAGTAGACTTTTAGCAGCAAACCTTATAATACTATTTTATCAAATAACGACACTCATTTAACATCCATTACTATTTTTCCTAAAAAGTATAAAGCATGAATTCTATAACCAACAACTAAAAGCTATAAAAGACAGAAAGGGTTGCCCCGATACTAACCAGAGACAACCCTTTCTATTTTATTATTAAAAATTGCTATTCCATAGAAGGAAGCTCTTCACGGGAAACAACAAATTCCTGGCTCATAGCATCCTTCCACCATGCTTCATCAGCATGGACTACCGGGCTACCATCCTCATTTGTCCCGTCATACCACGGCATGAACCAACTCCAACGTGCACCAGATGCCCATTGTTCGGAAATAAGTCCGACCGTACCACATTCACTCAGCGAAACAATCTTGTTTCCATAATTTTCGGCAATGGAAGTATATTCTGAAACACAATCTGCAGTTTCCTTATTATAAACATCACGTCCCACGATGTCTACATATTGATCTCCCGGATACCAATCGGCATCATTGCCTCGGTAGTCCAAACCCAGATAAGATTATCCAATCCTTCAGTCTTGAAGTAATTGAACATAGCAATCCACAGAGATTTAAAGCTGGCAGCATCCTTACCCCACCAGAACCAGCCACCGGCTGCCTCGTGGAATGGACGCCACAATACCGGAATATCCGCATCTCTCAATAGCTTCAAGTAAGCGGCAGCATTTTTCAAATCTTCGGTAAACACCTTGTTTTCCCAAGTGCCTTCCACTGTGGCATTGGTAGCATCAAACTCCGTATCTGCCTTATAAAAGGCATAATCCTTATTCGGGTCGAGAGCTGTACCGTTATTTTCAAGATAAACAGCAACTGCTGTATAATCATGTCCACCAATGATGAGACCACCTTCTTGCAGGGATTTCAAAACATCTTCGGTAATCACCAATGTATAGTCCCCGGATATGTCAAAATAATCAGTTCCTGAAGCAATCTCGCTCCAACCACTGTTTTTGAACGAACCTTGTGCACCCGCTGCCACATCCTTCACAGCCACGCGTATCACCTGACCCACTTGTGCATCAGCAAAGACAGCTTTTGCAGCATCATCCGTCATCTGTACATTTCCACTCCAATCACCCGGCATTACTGTCTCTCCTTCCCATATTGTAGAAGAAGCTTCGCTACAGCTTTCTTGGTACATTCCAATGCCACATGGCAGCTACGATGCCACCTTTGTCAGACCAATCCTTAACAGGAGTAATGTCACCGTAATTAATCCAGTCTGCTCCAGCTACAGATGCCGGCAGATGAACATAGTCGAAACAGTTGATAGCCGGATATTTTCCAGTCCATCCATACACCTTTTCGGACATTTCCGTATTCCAGGCAACATTGGCCATCATAGCTGAAAGTGTCTTCGTCTCGAAGTTATCCAATAGATAATTGTACAGTTTCACAGCTTTGGCCGAACTAGCGGCAACCAGTGCCTTGTCCAAAGCGACAGTAGAGAACTGAACCGATACAGCCGGAGCAGGCATCTGGTTCGGTCCGGTTACTATTCCCTCGGGGATAGAGAGAGAACAAGCCGTCTCTCTCCCGGGAACATTCACTTTTACAGTCAGTATATTGCTTGCGCCAAGTACATCGGCACTTATCAGTCACCACCGGTAAACTTGATTTCGCTCAGATTGTCTGTTGCAAAGAATATATTCTTGTCATATTTCACCTCAATAGTGATTTCTCCCGTTTTCACTTTGGCTGCTCCACTTTCAGGAGTAGTAGACACCAATACCGGTGCATCCACTGCTGGGATATCATGATCGACATCAGTATCGCAGGAGGCAAAAGTAAAAGCTGCTATCAACGAAAGCATCCATTTTATATTCAGTTTCTTCATCTTAATTATGATTTTATTTCATTCTTAATCAGGGCATCCATAGTCACATTCTTCAAGCCACAATTCATCAATTTACAATCGTTATTTTTGTAAACGTCAAATCACTGCCCTGAATAATGATACCTACATTTGTCTGGTCTTCACAATCTCCTTGTTTAGCTTGAATATTATCAAGTATCTCCTGAGTCAACGTCAACTCCATCACACGGCTCTCGAAACTCCAGCCGTAAATGACTGTCGGTACCATAGTCGTATCAAACAAAGAGAAAGCTATGCCACTCCAATCGCCATAGTTAAACTGAGCCTGTGCCCAAGTCTGGTCTTTCTGTTCGAAATAGACTTTCATGACAGTGCCTGCCGTTACTTGGCAAAGATACAGCCGGTACCAACACACGTCCTCCATCACCCCAACTAATATCGAGCGGACCAGCCCAAACTGTTTCTTCATTAGCAACCACAAGAACATCATAAGCAATTTCACCATTTGAAGAAATCAGTTTCAGACTTATAAGTTCCCATTCAGTTCAGCCGGTACATTCAACATCAATACCCCTTTAGCCGCATCATTGATATACTGGACTGAAGCCTCATTCAGCAATACATTTGTCAGTTTATCAGCATTAACAATCTCAAGTTCCACAATTCGTCCCCGAACCAATTTGTCAGGCAATGCCGGCAAATAGGCGCATACCGGTTTCTCTATTGTCAGAGACGGTGCTTCCACAAATTCACCATTGGCCATTTTCAAAAGTAAGGCCCCAGTCGCAGTTGTAGGTACAGTCAAAGAAATGGCAGTAGCAGTGGCATCGGATACGGTAACCTCCACATTACCACTGAATACAACAGCCGAAACTACATCCATATTTACTCCTTTGACAGTCAAAGCCTCTCCTGCCGGGACTGTCGCCGCACTATAAGAAATGTTTTCCGGCTTTGCCGTTGCAATAGATACGGCAGTTGCTTTTCCACTATTTGTATTCAATTGCAAATCACCACTAATAGCCGCAGCCGGCATCAAGACCTTTATTTCAGTCGAGTTTTGTGATTCCAATCCTACTGCTTCTTCTACACCAGGGAACGTTACATCAGTCACCAAATCCATATTGGCACCTTTCAGGGTAATCATATCTCCGCCACGCAAGTTTACAGCAGGAACAGCCACTACGTTCGAAGGCGTAGCTACTACAACAGTAGCAACCACAACTTTTACATCCGAAGCAGGAAGTACCGTAACTTCTCCGTCCGAGACATTATCCGGCAATGTAAAAGTAAGTTCATCCCCTTCGGAAGAGGCAGTCATCGTAAATTCAACTTCATCCCCATTCGGCATCTGTACTTTCTTCACCAAATCAAAGTTTTTACCAGAAACTCGAATGACATCACCCGGCTTCTTATCCACCAGTCGAGTGGAGCCTCTACCGATGGCAAAGTAACCTCCAGTTCCCCTTCAGAATAAATCCAATTGGGGATTTCAGCTCCATCAGACAAGATGAACTTACCGGTCTGAGCAGAATCAGGAACAATAACTTTAATCTCCTGACGGCTTTGACTGACAAACTCATCAGCAGGCACTGTTACCTCGTCAGCAAATATCACTTCTTTAATCAAATTCAGGTATTCACCAGTAATGGTCAATTCACTACCAGGCTTTACTTCTGCCGGTGCAAAAGCCTCCAAAGCAATCGGCTCCGTAAATGTCAACTCGGTTTTTGTTGTAATATCCCCCTTCGGAGTCTTCAAGACAACCAAACCCGGCTGGGCTGTCTGGGGTACAGTGACACGGATTTCCGTATCACTGACTACTTCGATGTCTGTTATATCGTCGCAACCGGGAATAGCAACCGCAGTCACCTTATCCATGCCACTTCCCAGGAAACGGAGTACACCGCCGCGAGCTACGGGACTCGGTCCGAATACATTCAGACTGATTCCTCCTTTATATTGGTTGGTATCTTCATCATCCCCATTGTCGCAGGCCGTAAACGTCAAGCAACTGAAGAGCATCAGGCACATCATCCACAGTGCCGGAAATTTATATGTTTTATTCATATCAGTATTCTATTTAAAAGGTTATTCAATAGGTACCACACGGATGTTGTCAATCATAATCACCGGATTGCAATCCTTACCTTCCACACCACCTGCCCAGACAAAGAATGTCAATCCGGTCAGCATAGTCTTGTCAAAAGTCCTGTCACACTTATTACCTTCATGCGTCTTGTTGAACTCGGACAGATTCATGGAAACGGTTGTCCATTTACCACCCGTATCATACGAACCCGTATTCTTCCAAGGCAACCACAAACCGCGCGGCACATTCGTATCACTAAAATAAGCATTAGTTCCCGTCGCATAAGTCACCACATCATTACCCGTAAACATCACTTGTAGAGCGCAAGACTGCCACGGATTGGAAGAAGGAATATTCACCTCGAATTTCAGTTGCAAGCCATTGACGCCATACTCCTCGAGCAGTTCTGCAAACTCAGAACGTGCAGAAAGTTCGGGATAACCGGCAGACGGTTCCGGCCAATAGTTGAACGAGAACTCATCTTCTGCCCAAGTAGCTCCGATACCACCTTCAAGTGCTCCGGTGAGACAGATATAAGCACCATCAATACTGTTTTCATCGGCTTCTCTCAATACCTTGCTACCATCACGCCAACCGTGGGCAATAGCCATACCGCCATGAGAACCGTCCCAGTCAAAGAGAATGTTACGGGTATCATAATAGCGGAACTTGGAACGTCCGGTACCGTAAATAGACTTCACGTTGATATAGCCTGCAGGAGCATTGTCCGGAAGAATAAAGCTGACCGCAGTCTTGGTTATGTTCGTAATATTAGTCACTTCCACATTACCGGCCATCGTAATGGTCAGCGGCACATTCGGGTCATCAATGAAATAGTCACCAATCAGTGTCACCTCACTACCCGGCTTTGCAAACTCACAAGAAATGGAGTTCACGGTAGGAGCCGGAACCAACACCTTGAAGTCATAATCTATGGTATCTTTTGCTCTGGTCACCATATAAATCTTATCGGTCACTACCGAAGGAATCTCTTTCGGAACATCTACCATAAGTGTATGGTCAGTGATGTAACTGGTATTAAGTATCGCCTTCTGGTCATTGAAATAGAGCTCGTAAACACTCCGCAGATTCTCACCGACCAGACAAATCGTATTCGCCATATAAGCCCCCGTCAGCAAAGAGTCTGCCGCTGCCGGATCAGGGACACGAACATATTTCAAGGTAGGCTTTCCCCCTGCCACTTCATATTTATCCGGTTCATCCTCACAAGCCGCCATGGAAAAGCCTGCTACAACAACAGCTGCCGCGAAGAACCAATTCGTATATCTATTATTTTTCATCTTTTCAAGCATTAAATTAATAACTGAATTCAGAACGTACATCTACGTGTACCGGGTCTTTCATCAAATTAGGATTGAACACCACGTCTTCTGTCGGGAACGGCAATGTAAAGCTGGAGACTGTTACATTCGGAGCCTTTGCATCCGGGTTGTAACGAGTTTCATCCGGATTCACCGTCCAACTACCATTCTCATAATAAGCTTTGTAGGTAGTGCCCAGATTATAATAAACATCACGACGCTGCGCCTTCAGCTCATTAATAGCACGTTGGGAATCATAATATGCCAAACGCACATAATCGTACCAACGGTCACCTTCGCAAGCCAGTTCCAGCCGCGTTCCTTCCAGATGTCCTCCCAAGTTATGGAGGTCTTCGGAGTAACTCCCGGAATGGCACGCCCACGTACTGCATTGAAAGCATCCAGTGCACTCTGGTCTGTAGTAGAGGCAGCCAGTCCCATCTTTGCCTCAGCATACACCAAATAGACATCGGACAGACGCAGTATATGAGTTGCCAGGCCGCTGTACATATTACCTGCCGATACACCCAAACCTAACACATGGTCATTATTGTTTCCATACAAATGTTTCACGTGATTGGCACCGGTAGGAGACTGGTAATCACCGTTAGGTCCTCCCTTACCATATTCAGCATCATAGATAAATCGCAGATAATCGAATCCGCCTTTGTCCTGCCAGAAATAATCGTACACATCACCCGCCATCATCATAGTAGCCTTACGACGGGTATCTGTATCCGAACGGGTTTCGGGACTTTCCAATGCGGAAATT
>ENA-OQCP01000429-OQCP01000429.1-human-gut-metagenome-genome-assembly--contig:-NODE-429-length-19198-cov-2.409994_pt1 | contig 19198 bp, 25 predicted proteins | sample MGYA00242760_ERZ504583 | MGnify/ENA primary metagenome ERZ504583 (study PRJEB26092, sample SAMD00036308) | human gut metagenome | host: Homo sapiens | study: EMG produced TPA metagenomics assembly of...
TTTTGATCTTTGTTGCTATGTACTGTTATATTCTATGAGCCGGCCCCCTCTCCTATCACCAAAACTGCACTGCCGCGCACGCAAAAAAGGCACCGCCGCCCTTTTTTCGGACGCACAGTGCCTTTTTTCTGTCACATTCTTATCTTCAGCCTATGATCAGCTGTTTTTTCTCATGGCAGCCTCTACCACATGGCCGACCAGAACAGATGTGGTAACGGATCCTACGCCGCCCGGAACCGGTGTGATTGCCTCAACGATCGGCTCAGCTTTTGCGTATGCAACGTCTCCGCAGAGTTTTCCTTCTTCGTTTACGTTGATTCCGACATCAATAACGGTCTGGCCTGCACGCAGGTAAGTATCATCCACAACACCTGCACGGCCTGCTGCTACGATCACGATATCTGCCTCTTTGACTACAGACGGCATGTCTTTCGTTCTGGTATGGCAGATGGTTACGGTTGCGTTTTTCTTTAACAGCATCATGGCTGCCGGTTTTCCTACAACGAGGCTGCGGCCTACGACAACAGCTTTTTTACCGGTGCAGTCGATGCCGTAGTGGTCGAGGATCTCCATGCAGGCCTGCGGAGTACATGGCGGGAAGCCTGTTTTGTTCCGGCGAATACGCTACCATGGAACCGTCTGTGATGCCGTCTACGTCCTTCTCCGGGGAGAGTGCTTTGATGACTGCTGCCTCATCGAGATGTTTCGGAAGCGGGCGGAAAATCAGAACGCCGTGGATGGAATCGTCTTTGTTTACTTTATCGATGGTAGCCATCAGCTCTTCCTGGGTAACGTCTGCCGGGAGAAGGAATTTCTCGTATGCAACGCCTAAGGTCTCGCAGCGTTTTGTTGCTCCTCTTTCGTAGGAAAGATCATCCTCTCTCTCGCCGACACGGATGATTCCGAGAGTCGGTTTTACTCCTTTTGCTTCCAGCTCTGCTACATTTGCTTTGATCTTCTCATTTAATGCTGCTGTTACTTCTTTTCCTAATAACTGTTTGCCATTTTTTTTTATCCTCCGCTTTTCTTTTCGGTCAAAGAGAACTCCTTTTTCAACCCGCTTGCTGCCGGGAAGCTTCTCTGGCCGTTTGTTTTCAGGCTTTCAGTCTTCCCAGTACGTTCCGAAAAATCTCGTCTGCTTTTACGGTATAGACCGCAAGCATTTCATCGCATTTTCGATTCAGTTCTTCTGCATATTCCCGGTTTTTCATAGATTTCGTGTTGATATATACATTCAGGGAAGCACCCTCTAAGGCTGCTTTGCAGAATGCTGCGCCAACACCTGCGTCACTGATCGCAAGTGCAGAACCTTTTGCTGCAAATTCTACGATCAGGTCGATTGCTTCGCAGCATTTTTCCATAATTTCCATTGGAACAGAGCAGGCATCCTTCAGCACAATCTCCATGACTCTTGCTTTTTCTGCCTTCTCCTCCTCTGTCTCGCGCGGCATGCCGTATGCTTTGGAGAGCGGTTCGAATACTTCTGCATCGCGCTCGATCAGGTGAAGCAGTTCGTCCTGAAGCGTGGTTGCTTTCGCCATCAGCTCTTTCATTTCCTCTTCGACATCCGCATATTTCTTTTTACCTACTGTCAGCGCACCAACCATGTTGCCAAGCGCTGTGCCGACAGCGCCAACCAGTGCAGAAGCTCCGCCACCGCCCGGAACCGGTGCTTTGGAACCGAGCACTTCTACAAACTCATTGCAAGGTACTGTTGAAAATCCCATGTTATTTTCCTCCGCTTATTTTTTTCGATCCAGAAGCCATCCTGATGGCCTCAAACCATAACTATTTTGCAGCCAGAGCCTTCAGCATATCAATTGTGACATCTCCCACAACCGCCATATCTTCTCCCTGCGTAAATGCAGCCGGGAAATTGTCCGAAAAGAGAATCTGTGCGGACGGCGGAAATTCATCATCTCCCGCCCATAAAATCAGGCGGACAAAAAGACCCTTCATAAACTCCAGCTCATATCCGACATCTCCGGATGAAATCGCCTGTGCACCGACGCGCTCCATGATCTCACGGAATTTGTCGAGCTTTCCGCCAAAGCCAAAGGCCAGACGGAACAGGCATCTTCCCTGGAACTGCTTAAAATAAACCTCTCCCCACGGAATCTCCCGGTATGTCAGGAATTTTCCGGTGGATGGGGCAGCTCCGCCCTCGGTCAGATAGCGCAACACCAGAATTTTTGCATTCGGCTTCTCCTCGAGCGGATACCAGCCGATCACCGGACCGTCTGTGCCGTCATCTCCAAGATGCTGCACGCGGTACTCCGGCCAGGAAATCCGGTAGGAAACACCCATCAGGGATACCGTAAACTCGTGTTTTTCGGCGTCATATGGTACATTACACCGGCTGGAAATCTCCGCCGGATCCGCGTTCTGGTATACTTCCAGGTAATGTTCATAGGGAATCCGTTCTTTGCTGTCTTTTTCGTAATTCAAGTCTACTGCCATGTGAATCCAATTCCTCTCAAAAAAAGGTTCTCACTTCCGTTTTTATACTTCTACAGACGGGAACATCGCTGTGTCCGTGTGCGGCAGGAAGCAGGCCGCTACAAATTCATCCATATACGTCGGTACGGTCGAGAGCTCCAGATACGTCATGTTCCGGGCAACCTCGTACGTCTTCTTCTCTGCCGCTGTCGATAAGAGCATCGAATACGCGCCAGTCAGGGAAGAGTTGCCGATGTAATGGAATTTTTCCAGCGGGATGTCCGGGAACATACCGATGGTAACGGCATTTTTCATGTTGATGCCGCTTCCGATACCGCCCGCTACGTAAACCTCCTCGATCATGGAAACATCCATATCCAGATAGTTCAGCATCGTACGGATCGCTGAGAAAATCGCGCCCTTGGCGCGGATAAAGTTGTCGATATCGACCTCGGTAATCTCAACATCGCGGACACTTCCAGCCTCCTCCTCGAACGCAATGACATAGCTTCCCATGCCATATTTGTCGTGGCGGATCCGCTTTCCCTCACGGATAAATTTACCCTTCGGATTGACCATCTTCGCGCGGAACAGCGCCGCAATCACATCGATGATACCAGAACCGCAAAGGCCGATCGGTTTCGTACCCTCATCTCCGATAACATGGTACGAAGGTTCCATCGTTTCCGGATCGATCGTACATTTTTCAATCGCACCGTCGGTCGCACGCATGCCACAGCTGATATCGCCGCCCTCAAAGGCCGGTCCGGCCGAGCAGGCACAGCTTACCATAAAGTCAGAGTTTCCAAATGCAAGCTCGCCATTGGTACCAAGGTCAATAAAGAGACTCATCTCCGGCCGTTCCAGATCATGCTGACCAACGCGCCGGCAGTAATATCTCCGCCCACATAGCTTCCGATGTTCGGTGCCAGAATGATATGGGCGTCCGGATGAATCGCAAGATTGACATCCGATGCAAACAGTGAGTTTGTCTTAAAGAAGGCCGGAATATACGGCTCCATCCGAAGCGGATCTGCATTGATGCCCATCATCAGATGCTCCATGGTAGTGTTTCCGGCAATCGCCGCACGGTAAATCTGCTGACTGCTGATTTTCGCTGCGCGGCACATGTTGGAAATCATCGGGTTTAAGGTTTCTTTGATGATTGCATTCTGCAGTCTTTCATGGCCTCCCGGTTTCTGGGATTCAATGATACGGTTGATAACATCCGCACCATACCGGATCTGTCCGTTTCCGGAAGAGGCTTTTGCCAGGATTTCTCCGCTCAGCATATCCACGATCAGTGCAGAAACTGTCGTTGTTCCAATGTCGACAACGAGACCGCCGACAACTGCTTTTGCTTCCATCGGAAGCATATCGTATAAAAAGACGTCATTTGCCGTAACCCGGACGACACACTGTGCCTGAAAATGGGATTCCCGAAGGACATCCGGCATTTTTTTCAGTACAGAGTACGGAATCCGTACCCGGTCAAGCCCCGTCGCTGCCTGTACAGCCCAGGTTACTCTCTCGTTATCCGGCATCGTATCATCCAGAGTAGGCTCTTCCATTGAGATTGTAATCACCTGCATGCTGTTTTTCAGCTCCAGGCCGGCGTCTGTAATTTTCTTTTTCGTATCTTCAAAAATTGCAATTTCACTCGGTGAACTAAGGTCTGCCACTTTCATGCGGCTCCGGTAAGCGGATGCAATGTCCGGCACTTCCACTTCAACATCGCCTTTGACGGTGCTGACACACGCCAGTCTCCAGCCATTCTGATATTCTTCCTCAGAAATATGGCGGGTTATTTTGGAATCCAGCTCACCGCTCACAAGACGAACGCGGCATTTACCGCACGATGCGTTTCCGGAACACGGTGCATCGATCGGCACATTGCTCTTCTGCGCTACTTCAAGAAGGCGCTCACCCTCGGTTGCGTAGGTGACTACCGGTTCTCCCTCTTCAAATCGAAAGGTTACTTTTGCCATAATCTGTAAATCCCCCAGTCGTATATATTCTCCGCTGTTTTTTTTCCGCTTTTAGATAGAAAAACCCCTGATGTGCCTCAGGTTTTCGCAAACGCTGCGGCACCATCAGGGGAAAACCTGCGAGATTTAAAGATTAAAGCTCCAGATAAGAATCTGCATACAGAGTGTTGCCTTTGAATACGTCACAGGATTTAATGGTCTCCATCAGTCTCAGGTCATTCGGGTTAACGATGGCACTGGTCAGACCCTGCATCATAGCCATAGCTACAAGTGCGGAATCCATGATCGGACGGATGTTTTTCGGCATACCGTTGGAGTTGTTGGACAGTCCGCCGGTAGAATTCAGTCCCATATCGCTGAACATCTTGATGCACTCAAGAACTTCCATCTGTTTGTCCTGCATTCCTTTTACAACCAGGAACAGCGGGTCAAACCACAGATCTGTCGGCTCCATGCCATGCTCCATACCTCTTTCCAGAAGGGTCTGGCAGTACATCATACGCTCGTCGTTATCTTTTGCAATTCCTTCACCGTTGCAAAGTGCAATAACGATTGCATCGTTTGCAGCCGCAAGGTCAACGTACTCGATTCTTCCTGCAGCATCTGCAGAGTTTACGATCGGTTTTCCTTTGGAACGGTTGTATACAGAGATACCAGCCTCAATTGCTTTTTTGTTGGATGTATCCAGAGCCAGCGGAACATTGTCAAAATTGCTCTGCAGCAGCTCAACAGCCCATTTCATGATGTCTTCTCCATCATTCTCAGCCGGTCCGATGTTTACATCAAGGTAAACGGCACCAGCATCCAGCTGCTGTTTTGCTCTCTTTAAAATTGGCTCTTCATCTCTTGCTGCGAATGCTTTGTTTACAGTAGGAGCTGTAACGGAAAGTCTTTCGCCGATGGTTACAAATTTTGCCATATCTCTTCTCCTTTTCTTTTGGGAATCCCCCATAATTATTTTTTTCACGGAAGGAACTCCGCTTGTCTGGAGTTCCTCCCGGAATTTTTATGTATTACAGTTCTCCGTTTGCCTGCAGATCTTTCATGAATTTCACAAGCTGAACTGCCTCAAGCGGAGCAACGATTACTTCCCATCCAGGAAGTTTGGACTCAATGTCGCCCTTTAATACGGCTACTTTACCAGGAATGATAACTTTTCTGGATTTTACTTTATCTTCTACATTCTCTTTGAAGAATTTGGAGATAGAGTTACCGGAGAATTTACCTGCTGCCCAGGATGTCAGTACAGAAAGTCCGCCGGCGTCGTTGATTACAAGGTTACCGGAACTCCGGATCTCTCGAGCTCTCCGGATACCAGGAAATAGGTCAGAGCAAAGTCTACTGTGGTCAGGCAGATCGAATTTTCATCTGCGCCGTTCAGCGGGTAGATGCCCGGCTCTACTTTCATCGGTTTCTGCGGATCGGTAAATACGTTCTGGCGAAGTCCGAATACCGGAAGTGCCTCTGCGTATTCCCATTTCCTCAAGAACAATAATGGAACCGTATTTCATGGTGAACAGGGAAAGCAGTGCCTGCTGCATATATCTGTCGCCCTGTGCAATTTTTGCCAGATTTACAATAGACGGATAACCAAAGGTACGGTCTGTATCCTTTAAGGATGCACGTCTTACCTGTACGGTAGTAGCAAAGGTCTCTTTGATGGTCGCTTCTGTGGTATCAAGAACAAGGTTCTTGTTGCCGAGTTTCTCGATTGCTTCTACGGTGTCGTGAAGCTCATCAATGTTTGCGCCACTTACGCCGAGAACAACGCCTGCCTCTGTGGCAAGTTTGCTCATCTCTTCGTAGTTAGATGCATTTGCACCATTCAGGATCGGTTTGCCTGCTTTGCATACTTCCAGAGCAGCTTTTGCAGCGTCTGCGTCCTCACAGCCAAGTACCAGAACTTTTCCGGTTGCTGCTGCTTTCGTTACAAGAGATACGTATTTGTCTACGCCATTTCCGGCATAGTTTACATACAGCATCTCTGCGCACATACGCTCACCGATACGGTCGTAATCAACTTTTTTGTCTTCTTCCAGTTTTGCATCGATCTCTTCGTCAGACATGCAGCTGCAGAGAGATACCGCATAACGGGTTTTGCTTACAAATGTTTTTTCATGACGATAGAGGACCGTCTCTCCGCCAAGAGTGTACTCACTGTCGCCGGTTCCGACTTTGATCGTCTTCATTGGCGGTGCGGTAGCTTCGGAAAGCTGTGCCATAGCGTCGTCAGACATATATGGGCACGCTGAAATATCCATAGCGCCCTGTGCAACCTTCATGGAGAATGCCATACAGGTCGGACATCCGCACTCTTTACAGTTTTTCTTTGGGGTCATTTTAAAAATCTGAATACCTGATAATGCCATAATTCTTTATCCTCCTAATCTCTTCCTTACGTACTGATTACATCAGTTCCCGAATCATTTTGGAAATGGTTGCAACAGACTGTGGATGTTTGAGGATAACTGCATCAGAACCAGAAGCCAGAGATGCGGCTGCTGTCTGAATCTCCATAGAGATTCCTCGTACTTCCTGATTTCCCCATTCCGGAGATTCCTCTTCTGTTGCCATTGCCTCTTTTACATTCCATGTCTCAGAAGCGATTGGAGTAATAATTGGCATCTGCAGCATTTTATCGTCCTGGGATAATGCTGCTGCTTTGATACGGTCCAGTGTAGATACTACGTACTCATATCCGTATCCGACTGCTGCAGAACCTACGTTCATAACAATGCTGTCTGCGCTGACACCAAGCTGTGTCATAACAACATTCAGCTGTTTTGCAAGGTTGATATCTACAGCGGACTCAGCGCCGACTTTCTGGCTGTATGCCAGACCTGCGGCTGCACCAACTGCCTTGTAATCTTCTTCTCTTGCGGACATAACAAGAACGTTTCTTCCCTGAAGGACCTCTGCTACTTTTGTGAGCAGTTCGGAATCCTTCTCAACGTTTTTACATCCTTCTACAACAAGCGGCACGTCAACGGCATCAGCAACCTCTTTGACTGTCTCAATGAGTTCTTCTACCGATTTGTTCAGACCGTTCGGGTCTCCGCCTGCCAGACGAAGGCAGAGGAAATCTGCACCTTCCATAGCTGCTGCTTTTTTTGCAATCTCGCCCATGGTAGCTGCACCTTCATAGTATGCTTTTACGCTTTCCGGTTCTCCTTCCATACCAAGGTCTGTGATTTCAACGCCGACCTTCGGTCCGTTTTTGATTTCACCGTCGAAAGCATAGATGGTAATACGTTTTCTCCGCCAAGAGTTACGGTTTTGTCTCCGCTGCCGATTACAACGGATTTAATTGCTGCATTAAACTTTTGTGGTTTGCGATTAAAACGGCATAAAAAAAAGCCTCCTTAAAAATAAATTCCATACAGCATATCTCCATGATTCCGCTTCATGGACATACCTGTTATTATTTTAACGTTTTTTCCCGGAGAATGCAAGATTTACCAGGATATTTTCCAAGATTTTCTGACAAAAAGTATCCGTTTTCTCTTCGTCAGCCGTTTTTTTTCCAGAAAATCACTTTACAGCTGCCGGCATGTGCCGGAAAGGGCTTCCTCCTCCGCTTTGGAATCCCCTCCCAAGCCATGCCGGTCTGCTTATTCTTTCACAGGATAAGCCTGTAAAATACGAATTACATCATTGGATCCATGCCAAGTGCCGGATGACCTTTCTCGGTCAGGAATGCAACCAGTGTCTCCGGATCTTCTGCGATGGTCTCGTCACCGATCATATCGGTAAAGTTGTCGATACCGTACAGCTCTTTTGCTGTCTCATTCAGTTTCTCTGCAACCTGCTCTTTCAGCTCTTTCGGCATCCATACGATACGGGCAACACCGCCTTCTGCTTTCATAAACTTCTTGGAAGCGATAAAGTGTTTGCCGTGTCCCATGAATCCAGGAGTCTGAACACCGCCGCCTGTCATGGAAGCCAGCTCGGAGAAGGTCATTCCCAGAGGAGTCATGCCTGCGTACTCACGGTTTGCGATGCAGACACCGTTGGAGAATGGTTCGATACCACAGATACACTCGAAGCATCCGCAGGATGTCATTGGTTTTTCCATGATGGAGTACAGGGATACGTCATCAAGAGCACCCTGGGAAAGCTTACGAACAGCCTCGTTAACATCCTCATACTCACCGATTCTCTCATCGATTACTTTTTCTTTTGTGATAACCTGGCAAGGTCCGTTCGGATCCAGCTCGTTGGTAGCTTTTGCATCCAGCCATGAAACAGCACCGCAAAGTCCGAGACGCTCTGGTGTAACAACACATACATGGCTCGGAGAGAATGCCTGGCACATGATACAGCTGTAGTATACCGGTACAGATTCATCTGTCATGGTAGACAGACGCTCATCACGTTTGTCGAATACCGGAATTGCAATTTCGTGACGGATCTTTGTACAGTCTTCCGGATTGGTGTAGATCTTAACCTGACATTTGTCAACAACAGCCTCGAACTCGTTCTTCACCTGTGCGTACAGAACTTCTCCGAAGTGTTTTGCACGGAAGCCTGCGTTGAAAGCTTCTTTGCTGACACGGATACGGATCATATCACGCTGTCCGGTATGCATCACACCTTCGATGCAGTTCAGGTAGCTGTGGAATTTACGCTCAAATACAGGCTCGAAATCCGGCTGCATGCTCTTTCCGGCAACCTCAACAACGTATGCAATGCTGTGCTTGGAACCTACCTCGAACTCGTCGATGTCCGGTCCGATCAGCTCGATCTTGTGATCTTCTACTTCGGAAGCATCTTTTGTCTGAACCAGCTCGCAGCAGTCTACACGGGAACCGTCAAACTCAACCTGCATATCACCGCGGCGGATGATTTCGCCTTCAAATGCAGATGCGAATGCAACCGGGATATCGATGTTTGTAATTTTAATCTTGATGTCGCGGGCTTCCAGAGAAGTTGCGTTGAATTTGGAAACGTCCTTCTGGATAATGAGACTCTTCGGAATAGCCGGAACGTCTTTGTCATCGTTTGTGATAACCGGGAAACCAAGTGCAATCGCACCAGCGCCGCATGCAACGATCACATCATCCAGAGGAGCAAAAGCATTTACGAATGCCGGTACACGGTCTTTGGTGTAGGTCATCAGTGCGCCTGCATCGCCTGCAGTTACGTTACCGAAGATCAGGCTGCACGGATTGCTACGGATACAACGTGGATTACAGATGTTACGTCTTTTCCAAGCGGGATGACACGTACGTTTGCGCCGGTCTTGTATCCTAATTCCTGACACTGATCAATGATTCCGCCAACCAGTGTTACAAGAATACCCTGTGCCTGATAGCTCTTAACCAGATCCACGCCTTCCTGTGCGGTCGGAGCGCTTCCAAGGATAACAGCTACGCCCGGGATATCGCCTGTTACAAGCGGCACACCAAGCTCACGGATGATGGCATCGCTTAAATGGCCGTAGCACGGCTCATCATATGGTTTTGCACCGTCGATGTATTTAATTGCCTCGATGAACTCTGCGCAGAGTGCAGTTGCAACACCGGACATAAATACATCATTCAGCTGATTTTCTCTTGTCATCAGAGATTTTACCACGCCAAGAGCCTCTTTCATCTCTTTTAAGTTGGTAACCTTTACTCCTGTTACAGCATAGTAACACGGAAGTGCGTAAGCAGTGTCCGGGAAGCTGACTGCTTTTTCCTCTCCGTTTGCTGCGATTGCGGCATCAATGGCAGCTTCGGTAAGACCGTATACTGCATCATTTCCGCCAAATACTCTCTCGAATAATGTCATGTGTTTTTCCTCCTATCACACTTTTTCCATGCCAGGCATGTTTGACTTATCGATTTTGTTTTATTTTCCGTATCTCTTCTACTGCAGCCGCGCTGTAATCATATGGAGACGAACCTTCCCTTGTCCGCTTCCATAATTTCCGGGTTGTAGTGGACCATGCCCAGAAGATCCTCCGGGGGGATACGGTCCTGTATGAATGCCTCATCTTTTTCGTCGCGTACTTTGTTTGCCACGACATGAACCTGATGAACGCCAAGCTCTTCGGCCAGACGTTTGACATTCTTATAGGTCTGAATACTTCTTGCACCCGGCTCGATGACTACGATGAACATATCCATGCCCTCCGTCGTTCCTCTTCCCAGATGCTCAAGGCCTGCTTCCATGTCGAGGATGACAACATCCCCTCTGTGAAGGACCAGGCTGTTGATGATTCTCCGCAGCATCACATGCTCCGGGCAGACACAGCCGCTTCCGGCCGTCTCCACGGTGCCAAGCGTCAGGAGTTTGACTCCATTGTACTCTTTGCTGTATTTATCGGGGATATCACTTACTCTCGGATTTATCTTGTAAAACCGGTTGTCTGCACTTGCCTCGGTGCGTTCTTCGATCAGTTTTCTCATTTTGGTAATCGGAATGATCGAATCGAGATTTCTTCCGGAAATCCAAGCGCAAGGCCCAGATTGGCATCCGGATCGACATCTGCAGCCAGAACCGGATGGCCTTCTTCTGCATAAAGTCTTGCAAGGGTCGCTGCGATGGTTGTTTTTCCTACGCCACCCTTTCCAGTTACTGCTATTTTCATTTTACACCTTTTCACTTCAAAAAGGGCGGTCTCTTTTTACGTCAGGGACCGCCCTGTCCTTTTTATACGCCGAGTGCGGCACGTTTCTCTTCGATTCGTGCGAGCATTGCATCGCCCAGCTTGTCGATGTCTTTTTCTACTGTGTAAGCTGCCTCAACCCAGTCGCGGACACCGTTGGTCAGAAGTCCTGTTACCTCAGTGGATCCGGATACATACGCTCTACGCCAAGGTAAGTATCGATACCGGTTGCTACAACATAGTTTCCGATGGAAACTGCTTTCTCAGACATCCACTCCGGAGCACATCCGACAACCGGAAGCTGGGAAATATTGACATTACCGATTTTAGCAAGTTCTGCTACAAGAACCATCATACGGGAGATATCAACGCAGGATCATGTGGAGTACCGGCGGGATATCAGCCAGCTCGCAGACACGTTTCAGACCTGCACCGCAGAGATCTTTAGCACGTTTGTCCATCAGACCTGCTCTTGCTGCTGCCTGTGCAGAGCATCCGGAAGCAACGATGATAACGTCGTGCGCGATCAGCTTCTTCATCAGCTCGATGTGAGCGGTGTCCGGACGGACTTTCGGGTTGTTGCATCCTACCATGGCAACTGCACCGCGGATAACGCCGGATGCCACACACTGCCACAGCGGCATCAGAGTTCCGGTCTGGTCAACCTGGGAATTGGTTACTTTATCCAGAGTCTTGATGATGGACTCAAAAGAGTATCCAACGGTTGCTTTCTGCTTCATATGCGGGATATGTACCAGCTCCGGTTTCCGGTTTTTAAAGTTTTCAATTGCCATTTTACGATGGCTTTTGCATTCTCACCTGCTGTTTTTGCGTTGAAACGAATGTATTCTGCATCCGGCATCTGCGCAATCGGGCTGGTGGTAACGAATTTAGTATGGAAACATTTGCTTAAAGGTCCAAGGGCCGGGAAAATACACTGTACGTCAACAACGATGGCCTCGCAGGCACCGGTCAGTACCACGTTTTCCTGCTGCAGGAAGTTACCTGCCATCGGCACGCCGCGCGCATTGCTACTTCATTGGAAGTACAGCAGACACCTGCCACGTTGATTCCCTTTGCTCCCATTTCTTTTGCATATGCGATCATCTCCGGATCGTCTGCGTATTCGCAGATCATCTCGGAAAGTGACGGATCATGGCCATGAACGATGATATTTACTTCATCTTCTTTCATAACACCAAGGTTTGCCTCGGTTTCGATCGGCTTTGGAGTTCCGAACAGTACGTCAGAGAACTCGGTACCCATCATGGAGCCGCCCCATCCATCGGAAAGTCCGGAACGAAGGGACTGGCGAACGAGTGCTTCCGGAAGGAAGAACATCCCATATGAGTCATATGAAGAGAACATGCAACCTCACGGTCAATCGCACGCGGTGCGATTTCTTCTCTCTCCCAGATTTCCTGTGTGTGCTGCGGAGCACGTTTCAGGAATCTCTGTGTTCCAAACGGTTTACCATACTCTAAAAGAGCCAGCTCGGACATCTCATGTGCCAGATCGTAAATATCTTTTCCTTCTGTCTCTACGCCCCACTCTTTTGCGATACGGATCAGTTTCTCCGGATCTTTTACTTTGTAGTTTCCGTTTGGATCAGCCTCATGCAGTGTGTGGCAGATCTCACGGCCATGATCGGAATGTGTTGCGGAACCGCCTGCTGTAAAGCGCAGGAAGTTACGTCCTACAATACCGTGTACATCGCATCCGCAGATTCCTCTCGGTGCCTTTGGTGTAATACGGCAAGGTCCCATCGTACAGATACGACAGCAGGTTCCTGCTCACCGAATTACAGTGCGGGGTCTGGTTTTTTACACGAAACTGCCATGCGTCAGCGCCAACCTTTGCACCATTTTCCAGGAGCTCATTCGTGGCCTGTTCGAATTCTTCTACGCTTGTTAATTTGAATTCGCTCATCTTGTCCTCCTCAAGATTGTATTTTAATATTTTTATGGTAAAAACATCCTCCCATGGGGGATATTTTTACTTTTGAAATATCCCTCCGTCTGCAGCGTGTACAAAGCGGAGCAGATTCTCTGTTTTTATAAATCAAGGTTTTCTACGATTTTCTTTAATGCCGCGCGTACCGGAGAGTCTTCCGGCAGACGTACGGTTGGTTTTCCGTCACAGTCATATTCATAAACCTGATCATCGTGCGGAACAACGCCAAGGAGAGTTAATCCCTGTTTTTCAATTTCCTCACGGGTTCCCTCATTTAACACGCCATTCGGCGCACGGTTTACGATCAGTCCTACCTGCTTCGGCTTCATATCGCATTCTTTGATCAGCTCCGCGATTCTCGCAGCGGCCTGTACTCCTCTTCTTGAGCAGTCACTGACCAAAATAGCTGTATCCATTCCCGGAAGTATACCACGGCTGATATGCTCCATGCCTGCCTCGTTATCCACAACCATGAAGGGGTAATTCGGATACAGCTTTGCAAGCTGATTCTGCAGAAGTCCATTGACGAAGCAGTAGCAGCCTTTTCCCTGTGTTCTTCCCATCACAAGCAGGTCAAAATCATCTTCCTCAGTCAGAGCGCCTGCAAATTTAAATTCCGCATAATCTGCCTTGCTCATACCTGCCGGAATCGGGTTTTGGATGCCATCTCTGCACGGGCAATCTCCTCCCGGATATCTCCAAGGGTAGCTTCTACTTCTACACCGAGTACCTCATTCAGGTTTGAGTTTGCGTCCGCATCAACTGCAAGAACAGGACCTTTTCCTGACTCGCAGAGATACTGGATCAGCAAGCCGCATAATGTTGTTTTTCCAACGCCGCCTTTTCCGGCGACAGCTATTACGTGTGCCATAAAAATCGGATGCCTCCCAAATTCAAGTAATTAATTCATTAAACCAGTGTGCAAAGGCCGGATCTGTCGATGATTTCAGATACGTCTTTCCATTTATTCAGTGCATACAGATGAATTCCATTGACACCAAGTGCACGGTATGCATCAATCTGTTTTACGGTATATTCGATACCCTCTTCTTTGAACTCTGCAACTTTCTTGTCGTAGAATACGTCGAACGGTTTGCCCTCTGCATCTTTTGCTGCAAATGGGTTCGGGAACAGCCAGTGTCTGGAGATCATTCTGGAAAGCTCTCTGTCCATAACACAGCCGTTTCTGGAAAGTGCCATGTTGATGGTAGCTGCCTGATCCAGGATCGGCATAACTCCAACGTCTACCGGCATGGTGATTCCTGCTTTACGGATTGCATCGAGCCAGTATTTGAACTGCTCCATATCCCAGCAGAGCTGTGTCATGATGTAGTCTGCTCCGTTGTCCTGTTTCTGTTTCAGAACTGCGATATCAGACTCCAGACTTCTGCAGGAGATGTGCCTTCCGGTGAACCTGCAACAGCGATTTCAAATTTATCGCCGTAGGTATCACGTACGAATTTTACAAGATCGGTAGCATAGTCAAAGTCACCACAGGTTGTAGTCTCACCAAGCGGAATATCTCCGCGCAGTGCCAGCATATGGTCTACGCCGTCAGCCAGATACTGATCCAGCTGTTCTTTAATTCCTTCTTTTGTGTTTTTGATAACGGTGAAATGAGTAACCGGTGTGGTTCCGGCATTTTTGATCATCTGACATACTTCACGGTTTGCTCCGACGTTTCCGCCGCCTGCTCCGTATGTACAGGAAATGTAAGACGGGTTATATTTCATCAGGTGGTCGATGGTACCCGGCAGATTCTGCAGTCCCTTCTCTGTCTTTGGCGGGAACAGCTCAAAAGACAGAAGGGTCTTGTTTTTCATCTCTTCTGAAAGTTTCATAATTCAATTTACCTCCGCTTTAATATGATATATTCCTATTCTAAGTCCCGGTTCGCTTGTTCTGTTTGTTCCGATTTGCAGAACCCGGGGGCCTAAAACCGCTTTTATAGAATAACTGGTTCCGTCAACCAATTATCATTCACAGTCCAGCTCTACAATGCTGTTTGCAAGATCTACCATTTTGATCTTACCCTGCAGTCTGATCTCCTCACCCATGATGTCACGGATCAGAACGTATTCTCCATCGACATCGATGCGGCTCACATTTTTACAGACAACTGTGTTTTCCGGATTTTTGTATACCGTTGCAAGGCACATAGCTTACGCCTCCTCTACTTAACTTCTTTCAAATGCTCTTTTACAAGTGTCAGTGCAAGGGACAGGCGCATATTGCCTTTCTGGAAATCGGATACTCCCTCCCTGATCTGTTTTGCGGCGTCCGCCATTCCGGCTTTTTCCAGTTTGTCGGCCATCTCGTCGAGTTCTGCTGCGTGATGTTCATTGTGCTGCAGCATATAGGTTAAAAGGGCAAGATTCTCGTCCTTGCATTTTTCTTCGGAACCGCATGCATTGCAGGCATGTCCGCAGTCTTCTCCCTCGTGATGATGGTCATGGTGATGATGGTGCTCGTCGTGAGCTCCGTGCGGAATGGGATTTCCATTCTCGTCATATAATAAATGCATAATATGGCCTCCTCTGTCCCCGTTTTTCTGCTCTGCCGTCCGTTTCGTCCGCTTTTGTTTTCCTGAAACGTCCTGCAGATTGTACAGGGAATGATAAATAAATATCAATTCAAATTTATTATACTCTATTTCATGCACAAAATCAATACGGCCTCCACAAAATTTCTGTACAATTCGCCATACAGGCCGTCCTGGCATCCTTCTTTTTTCTTGCATGGCTTGTTATTTTTTTCATTTCCCGATTGTGTTAAACTTTTTTAATATATTTGGTCTGATTTCTTTAAATTTTCATGTTATACTAAACATAATTATGAGAGAAATACGGCAGAATCTTTTTGATTCAAGATACGGAGGGTTTTTATGGCACTTTCTATTCCAACCATTACATTGAACGACGGCAGAGCGATGCCGCTTCTGGGGCTTGGCACTTACAAATCGACAGAAAAAGAGGCAGAAAAAGCAATTGTCACCGCGGCAAAATACGGCTACCGTCTGATCGATACCGCCTCCTCCTATAAAAACGAGGACAGCATCGGCCGCGGGATCCGCGCAAGCGGAATTCCGCGGGAAAATTTTTTTATTACCACAAAGGTATGGAATACCGCGCAGCGGGTCGGTGATATCGAAGGTGCCTTCAACCGCAGCCTCGACCGTCTCCGTCTCGACTACGTTGATCTTTACCTGATTCACTGGCCGGTGCGGGCTGCTACCCGGAGACGTGGCGCGCACTCGAAAAAATCCGCGAATCCGGGCGTGCAAAATCGATCGGCGTCAGCAACTTCGAGGAGCCGCACCTTACCGCCCTCTTTGAATTTTCCGGCGTCATCCCGGCCGTCAACCAGATCGAATGCCATCCGCTCTGGAACCGGAAACCGCTCATCGCTTTCTGCCGTTCACATGGAATCGCCGTTCAAGCGTATGCGCCGCTCGCAAGAGGTCTTTATCTGAACCGTGAGATTATGCAGCAGCTGGCAGAAAAGTATGTACGCACTGAAGCACAGATCGGCCTCCGCTACCTCGTCCAGCAGGGCATCAGTGTCATCCCGAAATCGACACAGCCGGACCGCATTTTTGCCAACGCGGATGTCTTCGACTTCGAACTTCTGAAGCCGACATGGCGCTCATCGACACGATGGACGAACAGCTCCGCTCTGCTTCCATACCGGATGACCTGCTGTAACTGCGGATTCACAGCAAAAGCAGCACAGAAAATCTGTTTCTTTCCGTTTCAGATTTCTGTGCTGCTTTTTCTGTTTCTCTTTATTTCGAGGATACCATCCAGTCTGCTGCAGGTGCAGATCCAGTCCCCCATTGCTTCGGCTTCTTCTAAATCATGCGTGACCAGAAGCATCGTTTTTTCTTTTCCTTTCTGCGGATATAGTTCATCGTTTTCTTTTTCGTCCCCGCATCCAGTCCCCGGAACGGCTCATCCAAAAGGAGGAAATCTGCGTCCATGCGCATGGCCCGCAGAACCGCCACCCGCTGGCGCATGCCGCCCGACAGTTCCGATACAGCCTGGTTTTCACAGCCCGAAAGGCCGAGTTCCTCCATCTCCTCCACAAGATGACGGGAGCTTCTTTTTTCTTTTCCAAACATGCGGCGCCTTACCGCGAGCTGGATATTGGCTGCAGCTGTCAGTTCTTCTGCCAGCCGCGGTTCCTGAAAAACCATACTTTTTCTTAAGGCTTCCAGTCCCCCGATTTTTCCGCCGTCCGCCTGCTCCAGGCCTGCCAGAATCCGCAGCAGGGTTGTCTTTCCAGCCCCGGAAGGAGCCATCAGACAGGTCACTGCTCCTTTTTTCAGTTCCATCGTAAGATTCGAAAAAATAACGTGTTCTCCATACGCTTTTTTCAGATGGCAGATTTCAATCGTATCTTCTCTCATTTCATCACCAGCATCCTTTTTTCTGCAAGATCCATTCCTTTTAAAACAGCTTTTTCGAGACAGAAGCTGACGTACACGATCGCTGCCGTCCAGGCAAAGAGTCCCGGTGTGTCGAGATATATTTTTGCCTGATACAGATGCTCTCCGATGGATCGGTTCGGAATGCCGATTACTTCTGCTGCCGTTCCGGCCTTCCAGCAAAGGCCGAGGGAAAGTGAACATCCCGTCCGGATATATGGGTACAGCTGCGGCAGGATCACCCAGCGCAGCCGCACCGGCCGCGGAACCTGAAAAACGTCTGTCATCTCCAAAAGCGCTGTGTCCAGTTCCCGTAGGCCGTTCCGCGTGTTTGTATACAGGATCGGAAATACCATCAGAAACGAAATCACAACCGAAAGATTCTTCGAAGAACCCAGATCAGGATCAGAATCACAAAAGAAGCGACCGGCACTGCTTTCACTGCTGCAACCAGCGGCGTCAGGAGTTCTTCTGCAATGGAAAACCGACCGGCAAGTGCAGCTCCTGCAATTCCCGCCGCCGCACCAAGAAGGAATCCGGCTCCGATGCGTGCTCCGGAAAACAGCAGGGACTGCCAGAAGACCTGTTCTGTTACAAGCGTAAAAAGGCGTTTCAAAACAGCGGCAGGAGATGCCAGAAGGATCTCCTGCCCGACAAAAACGCTTACCGCCTGCCAGATCATAAGCCAGAACACGATCGGCCAGAGCTTCGTTTTTCTCTGTTTCTCTTTTTTGTTTTTATTCGGAATAATAGAAGTCATCTCCTGGAAGTTCTCCTCCGACTGCCTCCGGGTTCTGGTCTTTGAGTACACCGAGATAACCGGAAAGCTTCTCTTTCATCTCATCACCGGTGATGCAGACAATGTTGCATGCCGGAAGCGCTTTCTTTGCGACTGCCTCCGGAACAATGTCATAATCCCCGATCAGTTTTGCCGCCTCATCAGTGTTTTCGGTTACGTAGGATACGGATGCCTGGTAAGCTTCCATGAAGTCTGCAACTGCTTCCGGATGCTCCTTGGCAAAGGCAGTGCGCACAACGGTAACACCTGTCACCAGTGTGCTCGCCGTTCCTTCGGACTCCTGGATTTTGTTCCATTCTTCGGTCAGGTCAAGTGCGGTGCGCAGCGTTTCTTTTTTCGTCTGTGCCGTCGTTACAAACGGCTGCGGCAGCATGGCGATTCCATCGGCATCTTCTGCAAGTGCTGCCACGCACTCGGCGTGTTCGCTCTTCCACTCGATCGTTACGTCCTCACCCGGTACGAGGCCGTTCTTTTCGAGGATATAATTCAAAGCATACTCCGGAGTTGCACCTTTGCCGCCCGCATAAATGGTTCTGCCTTTCAGATCCGCAATGGAATGTACGGTATCGCCGTCCTCGACGATATAAAGGACACCGAGCGTATTGACTGCGAGCACCTGCACGCCGCCGTTTGTCTTGTTGTAGAGTACGCTTGCAAGGTTCGCAGGAACCGCGGCGATATCCACCTCTCCCTGTACCAGTTTTGCGCTGACCTCATCCGGGGCAGCGGCAAGTTCAAACGTGTCCGCAGGTGACTCTTTGCTGTCGTTATCGCTCATCATTTTTACCATTCCCATGCTGGTCGGTCCTTTTAATGCAAGCACATGGACCAGTGTCTCATCTTCTGTTTCCGATGCCGCTGTGCTGCTCTCTGTCTGCGTACTTTCTGATACTGTACTTTCTGATCCTGTGCTTTTTGTCCCGCTGCTCTCCGTCTTTGTCTCTGTCTGGCCGCATCCTGCAAACAAAAGTACCATTGCAAGAATCGCTGCCGCAAAG
>ENA-OQCP01000430-OQCP01000430.1-human-gut-metagenome-genome-assembly--contig:-NODE-430-length-19172-cov-2.992912_pt1 | contig 19172 bp, 25 predicted proteins | sample MGYA00242760_ERZ504583 | MGnify/ENA primary metagenome ERZ504583 (study PRJEB26092, sample SAMD00036308) | human gut metagenome | host: Homo sapiens | study: EMG produced TPA metagenomics assembly of...
CTTATCTTCCTCATCATCATAATCAAAGCTCTCCAAATTGCTGGTGAAGTTTTCTTCACAGTAGTAATCATTTCGGGAATCTTCCGTAATGCCGAAACCATATTGCAATTCGTAATAAAAATCAGATTTTTTTACATCTACATCGGCAGCAGTTTGACATCCCTCCGTTATTGCTTTCATGGCAGGTTTATCGAGCAGTCGAACTCGTTTACACTCCACTATTTCACTTGCCGTCCCAAAAAAGTCATCAATTTCTTTTTTGATTTCCGAGAAATAACGAAGAGTTATCTTTTTCATTTTCAGAGTTTGCTATACGAACTTGAGCAAAAAAATCGTTGGCAAATTGTTGAAAAATCGCTCCATTGTATCCGGCAAGACTAAACAAAACCTCTGTCCCAAGATAAAGCGTTAGCGGCTTTTTGATACTTCCGGTTTCTCCGATACTATGACTTAATCCAATATAGAGAATACTACCTTGGCGAATTCTATTCAGGCATTCTTGAATCTCCTTGTTCTGCTCATTTTTTAGGACAAACTCACCAATGAATTCTGCATATTTCGTTGAATGCGAAGATACATCTTCCACTAAAAAATAGGCAAGTTCCTGCGAAAGGATTTCATCACTAATTGTATTATTGCCAGTTCTAACAGATATGTATTCAGTCAGCTGCTGAATTATGCGTGTTTCGTATTCATCGGCTTCTCTTTTCGTTTTTTCAAATAGCTCATCCGAGCGCAAATCGGCTTTTGAGATAGTGTATATGCCGTCCGTCAGGTTTGCACCAGGCATATTTTAAGAGCGGTCTTAACAACTGCCTCCGGAATCGAAAAAGAGAAATGACTGTTCAAACAGTTCTTCATTTCAACAGCAGAAAATGAATACAACGAATCAGAAACAATGATATAGTTGATGAACTCTCTAAGAATCTGATAAGGGCTTTGATATTTCTTCACATCCGACAGGCTTTTCAGCGTAGCAAAAGATGCCATAATCGACGTTCTGTTTGTTTTTTGCAACGTCATCTTTTTTACCTCATTTCAGCCGTTCACACAACGGCAGATTTTATCTTTTTAGTACATCATGGATTCTTCTTCAACATACGAGCACGCTTCTTCAATAGGCGTACCAGTCTCCAGCGATCAATACGCTTGGGCATCTTTTGATAAATCTCTCGATAATCTGCTTTTTCCGGAATCCAACGTCCGTTTTGAGTAATGCTATGCCCATCAAGCAGATGAAGGAAGAAAGAGGCCTCGATAATCACGGAAATAGAATTGCTTACACCGGAACCAATGTGATTGTGCTGGTACAAATTACGAGGCCCTTGAAAGAAGCCCATAAGCATATACCTGATGCCGTCCTGTTCATTGCGCTGGGATTCGTTTTTCAGATCATTGATTGCAATAAGGGGAGCCCTCTTTATTTCGCCGGTTTGCTTGTCTATTTCAAAAGAAAGTGCTCTTGTCGCCAGATCGAATCCATGCAAATCCAGGCCTGACTTCTTTTTGAGATAATTTTCCACAGCCACGAAGGCTTCACGTGCTGCCGACTCAAACTCGGATTTATATATGAGTTGCACCGCATCCGATAACGCTGCGTGGATATTGTATACCTCAAAAAATCCTTTGAGCTTCTTTAGCGAATATGGCATTAAACTGCCGCAACAAGGACAGAATGTAAAATCATAAAAGTCAAACCCATATATACCGTTGCTATATTCCCTAAGTTGCTTTTTTCTGGGTGGAAGAGAACACCCATTAGGACAAGCGTATTCTTCTCTCCTCATTGCTTTCACCTCATTTCAACTATTCACATACCCGCTGGAAAGATTACAATTTCAAAGGATAAGCATCCAGCTTGTTTTGCGCATTTATGTAGGATTTATAAATATTTTTGATTCCGGCTTCTTTTGCCATGCTTACAACAAGATTTTCCTCTGCTACGTCCATTCGCAGACCGAGAATTATACCGCTTGGGATCCATTCCATCATCACCGGCGGCTTCATAATGCAGCCAGTTATCATTCGCCATTCTTCATCGTATTTATGGCATTCTTTTTTGATTAGGGTCGTTCTTTCTTGTTCCCATAAAGCACTTCCCATACCTGCGTATAACTCTTGAGGAATCTGGTTTTTTGCAGTTTCTGCTATTTTACGGAGCATAACGAATTTCGCAAATTTGGTTGCATCATAAGGCGTGTCCGAATAATAAATCGGATATAGCGGCGTTCCGTAGTTCTTGATTCCGCAATTAGCGCATTTTTCCTGCTTACCGCATAAGAAGTTGTCATTGTTTTCAAGGTCGTAGATTTGCACAAAACCTCTGTGCTGATCTGCATATTTCAGCCACAAAACCTCATTAAACCCATTTTCAGAGAAACAAACTGACCACGTATCCTTTTTAACTTCATCACGGAGTGAAAGCGCTGCATTCAGAAAGCTTTCGGTAAGCCCGTGAGAAAGCGCGTTTGTCACATTCTCAACCGTAAACTGCGCTGCTTGCTCCTCAGAGAGAATATTCCCAAGCAATGACTTAACACCATCCACAACAGCTTCTGTACTTTCCGGAGTCTGGAATGCACTTAGATACTCTTTCCGGATCGCTTCAATGTCGATGTGAAGAAAGGTATCAAAAGGATCATCATAATAATTCGCAGAAGAAAAATAGAGCTTGTTTGTTCTGAGCGCTTCCAAGCTTTTTGTGCTGACAGGACGATACCGAAAAAGTAACTTTGGATACTTAATTGATTTGAATAGCTGTTCTCGCTCTGCCACAATATCATTCCCGGGCAAAGAACATAATGTTTTCCAAAATTGTTCTCGATCATTGTGATCCATTGATAACCCTCCTCTCAAGTATTAAATCACACATGAAATAATTACGTTTTTTATGTTCAAAACGCACCATTTTTGATAGCTGCATCAATCACTTTCTGCCATTCGTCAAATGAAACAAAATGGACGAACTTCTCTTTATCAAAGTCCGATGCTACCAAGAAACCGGCGAATCCTTTTTGATCTGCATAGCCTGCGACACCCCAAACATAGGAATGCAAAAGCCAGTTACACACATCCTTCACTTTGAGCGAGGCAGCTTGTCCTTCACCATAGCTTGACACGCAGATTTTACCACGAAAAGCCCAACCGTCTTCGTCGGTGTACGGATATTTCGTGGCAGAGATTACGCCGCTCATGATTTTGCATTCGGGAAGTGTCCAGTTCTGCTCTTTGGCAACTTTCTCTGCTTCAATTTCGTCTTCAATGGCTTTTCGCAGGACGGTGGCAGAGTATAACACAGCACGGTTCAGCTTATGCTTCCCATATTCACCGTAGCTTGGAGCCTTTTGCCAAAGAGATATTGCCCAAGACTGTTTTTTCAATTCCCATTTCCATCTGCCATCAAAAATCATAGCAGTACCTCATATCAACCTTTTACACATCGGCAAGCTGTTGCCTATCCAATGCAGCATCAAGTCGTTCTTTGCTTTTGGCTACCACTTTCAGCATCTTGTTTTCCAAAACAGCAGCTAACAAAGGCCTGTCCCATTTGTGTTAATTCGATACGATATTTTTTAGTGTTAATCTTACTTCTGCCTCGAATACATGTCCCAAAGCTTTATATAACCAGTGATTTCGAAACTTCTCATAATCATAGTCAAGTTCTATTACATTGCTGTTTTGATAAGCAGTCCTAACCGCTCAAGGTTTTCGACAGATTGGGTTAATTGCAACTCTTTGGATTGATCAAAGCTATGTTTAACGCCTTTAAAATCAAACATTATGTGGGGATATGGTGTGACCTTCCCATCTTTATGTGTTTCGTTGATGGTACAACATGGTAATGTGTGGGTCTGTCTAAACACTTCCAGCAGTTTTATATCTAAATATGACAATTGCTTAATCATTTCGGGGAAAGCTGGATGCACTTTATTTACGCAATCAGCATCACAAGCAGAAGCAACCAGTTCAGCAAATAATTCTCTGAATTCTGCTTCCTCGATATAGAACTTGCTCGCTTCAATTGCTGGGCCTACGATTCTAATTTGGGGCTCATTAAGCTTTTCTTCTGGAATACCAGCTACTTTTTCAGCAATCTTTTTCTTATAATCTGCGAGATATGCCTCACGCTTAATCTCTTGTTTCTGCCCCCAATAACCAAGCCACCCCATTACTCCATCTACAAGCAGTCCAAGGTTCTCACCAATACTCTTTGATGTCGGGCGAACAATATCCTCGGCAACATTTTTACCAACGTCTATTATGGCTTCTGTCACTTTTTCCTCTACCATTTCGCTTCTCCTTTCTATGTTTTGAAAAAGCTATTTCTATTATTTCAACTGTTCGCATAACGGCAGGATTTCTTCCAATTTGGCAACAATGCGTTTTTGCTCCGCAAGGGGAGGTAACGCAATGATGCCATTAAAAAAGTCTTTCTCTCCAATTGCGGGATAAGCGACTCCTTTGGATTTGTCACTTGCATTGGCGAAACTCATAAATGTCGGAGACAACAAATAATAGTATAGATATTTGTTAAGCAATCCTTCTGGACAATGCATAACTGCAAATGCAGTGCTTACGATTGGCTCATAGGGAAAATCTCTGTCTATAATACAGATGTTTTTTAGGTATGGTCTAATGGTTGCGAAAATAACATCCCCATATTTAACAATCTTCTTTGCTCGCGAAGAAGCATCTTTAGCTTCAACAACTGTATTTTCGCTATTCAAAGTATATGAGGTGTTATTTACCGAACCAACATCAACATAGCAGAATCTATTATCGGGTGTTTTCTGTCCCCAGTTGTATGTCAATTCACCTAACCGATACCACTTCCAACTCTCAGGAATATCAAAAGGAATCTCTTCTTCAGTGATTTGTGCAAAAGGTTTTTCCTTCTTAATTGTCCCATTTTTGACAAGTCTCGTCTTTTCGGTTTGTATCTGCTTATACATCTCCTCGGCTGTACCTTCTTCGGATCTTTGCTCAACGAGTTTGCCCTGGATAGCATACTGTAGTATGGACTTCTCCATATCCTCTGGGAAGCGTTTATGCAAGTCATCCATTCTAATACACGCCCCAATTGATTTTTGCGTGTATTGGCAAATTTCGGTTTCGCTCAAAGAAATCTTTAACGCTGATATTGTTCTGTCGATTTCTGCATTGAGGGAAGCACGTTCTTCCTCATACTTTTGAATCAAATCTACAGGATCAAGAACTTCTTCTTCCTCGTGAGGATAACCGCAGAGGTCAATGTTGCATCCCTGTTCTTTCAGCAAATAATCAGCGGAAAATTTCTGTGCCTTGAAGTATTCGCCGTCGGGAATTACCTCTCTGTTATTCCACCAAGCGATGCAATCATCAAAGTGCTTCAACTCCATCGGCTTGGTCTTGGAAAAATGCTTTCTGTCAGACGGAATATCCACTCTATAGAACCATGTTTCCGTTGTCGGCTTTGTGTTGTCAAAGAACAACAGATTGGTGGTAATGGAAGTATAGGGGCTGAACACAGAGCCGGGCAGTCTGACAACGGTGTGCAGAATTAAACTCACCAATAAGCTTTTTCTTGATATTCACTTTTGCATTGTCCAGACCGAACAGGAAACCATCCGGCACGACAACGGCAGCTCTGCCGTTTTTCTTCAAACGGTACAGGATAACCGACATAAACAGATCGGCGGTCTCTGAGCTTGCCAGATCATCGGGAAAGAAGCCCTGAATGGACTTATCCTCATGTCCGCCATAGGGAGGGTTCATCAAGATAACGTCGAACTTATCCGCATCTGTATAGTCCAGCAGATTGTGCTTCAACGAGTTCATGTGATAGATGTTGGGAACTTCAATATCATGCAGCAGCATATTGGTCACGCAGAGCAGATACGGGAACGGCTTTTTCTCGATGCCGTAAATGCTGTCATCAAGCTGCTTTTGCGCAGAAGTGTCCGTTACCTGCTTAGACAATTGCCCAAGCCAGGAAGTGATGAAGCCGCCTGTCCCGCAAGCAAAGTCTGCCATTTTTTCACCAAGCTTCGGTTTGATCATCAAAGCCATAAACTCCGTGACAGCTCTCGGCGTGTAAAACTCACCTGAAGAACCGGCAGACTGCAATTCTCTCAGAATTTCCTCATAGACGAAACCGAAAGCATGGCTTTCTTTTACATCATCAAATTCGATTTCATCAATGATGTCGATGACCTGACGGAGATAAACGCCGTCTTTCATATAGTTGTTGGCATCTTCAAAGGTTGATTTCACGATTGCTTTCTTGATTGGAGTATCGGGGGTAACCTTAATACCCTCATATACAACCGTGTCACCGTTCTTTACATCATTGCCTTTCAGCACAGGGAACAGGGTATTGTTGACGAAGTTCAGCAGCTTGTCTCCGGTCATAGCGTGACCATTGCTGTCTGCCTTCGCCCAATTTCTCCATCTGAGGTCTTCGGGGATGATGGATTCGTAATTGTCCTCATTCAGTTCCCAGTCATCTTCCTTGGCATCGTACACTTTCAAGAAAAGCATCCATACCATCTGCTCAATTCGCTGAGCATCGCCGTTGATACCTGCGTCCATGCGCATAATATCACGGATTCTTTTTATAAAACCTGACTGCATCGCCATAATTAACTTACCTCTAATTCATAGATGTTCGCTTCAAGTTCTTTAATAGCAGCCTCATACTGCGCCTTGCCGCCGAACAACTTTACAATCTTTGCAGGCTTTCCGAACTCAGCAAAATCCGCAAGAGAAAGAACCTTGATGTCCTCAACTTCGGTAATGCCCTGATTCATATACTTGTCCAAGAGGATGGAGAGAACTGCCTGCGCTTCGACGGAATACTTGCTGAAAAAGTCCTTCTTCTTGACGTTGTTAGCCCGCTCTTTTCTCGTCAGCGGCTTCCTGCCGTATGCCACATAGCAGATAAAATCAAAATCATCGACATCAGACATTCCTTGTTCCGCTTTCAGAGCCTTCAAATCAATCCCCATCGCAATAAAGGATTGTTCAATCGTTTTCTTCTTATCCGATGCTTTCCACTTGTGTATAAAGTCAGAAAGGGACGCATATTCGCCTTTGATATTGGTTCTCGTGTAGTCGATAATATCTTCCTGACGAAGCAGCTTGCCGTTGGCATCATACACAGAAACAGTCTTATTGATAATCTTCACACTGCACCCGTCTTTATCAACGATAGGCGTTTCAACGGGGTCAACGGGCGGTTCCTCTCCAATGCCGCCGGGTTCACCGCCTTTGGGTTTGTTTCCTCCGCTGCCGTGTTGGAACCCCTCAACCTGTTCTATGGGACCATCCCAATCAGGGTCGCTAAAGAGCCTTGTCACATTTCTAAAGTCCATAACAACAAAGTGTGTCTTACCTTCCTTTTCCCTGATACGGTCCCTCGCCCGATAATCTGCTTAAAGGTAGTCATGCTCTCAACCGTCTTGTCCAGAACGATCAGCTTTGTCATCTTGCAGTCTGCTCCGGTGGAAAGCAGTTCGGATGTCGTAGCGATAACCGGATAAGGGCTGGACACGGAGATGAAATAGTCAAGTTTGGATTTTCCGTAAACATCAGAACCGGTGATTCTGACACAGTAGTCCGGATTTTCCTTGACCATATCAGCGTTATGGTTGATGAGGGCAATTCTCATTCGCTCGGCATGATCTTCGGAAGCGCAGAACACAATAGTTTTCTGCATCCTGTCGGTGCTTTTCAGATACTCGGTAATCTCCCTTGCAACCTCGTCAATACGGTCTTGGAGAATGATATTGTAATCATAATCCCTATTGTTATAGATTCGGTCTTCGAGCACATTGCCGTATATATCGGTTTGCCCTTTGTGCGGCCTCCAGCCGTCACCGATGTTGGTCGTGATATTGATAACCTTGAACGGAGCAAGGAATCCGTCTTCGATGCCTTGCTTTAAGCTGTAAGTATAGACAGGCTCTCCAAAGTAATCTATATTCGATACCTTTTCGCTCTCTTTTGGAGTAGCGGTCATACCGATTTGGGTTGCAGAAGAAAAATACTCCAAAACTTTACGCCAGTTGCTGTCCTCCTTGGCACTTCCACGATGACACTCGTCTACGATAATTAGGTCAAAGTATTCTGCGGGAATCTGTCTGAAGTGTTCTTCATCATTCTGCCCGACCATCTGATGATAGAGGGCAAAGTTTACTTCACGGGATGCGATCTTGCTCAAACACGCCTTGTCGGAAAAGTCCACTTTATAAATGGTCTTTTCAAGCGGTGCAAAATCCTGTAAAATGCTCTGGTCAACAAGAATATTTCTGTCAGCCAGATACAGGATTCTCTTTTTAAGGTCAGAGCGGAGCAGGCGATAGACAATTTGAAAAGCGGTGTATGTTTTGCCTGTGCCGGTAGCCATAACGAGCAACAATCTTTGCTGTCCTCTGGCGATTGCTTCAACGGTCCTGTTTACTGCGTTTCGCTGATAGTATCGTGGAGGGTACGTGCTTTGAGAAGAATAGTACGGCTGCGAGACAATTTTCTTTTCCATATCGGAAATGCCCTTGCCGCTGTGCAGCTCAGCGTAATATCTCGCCACAAGCATCTCTTGAGTTGGAAATTCCTCCAATGCAATTTGCTGCTCTTGTCCGGTCAAGAAGTCATGCTCATAGAAAGCATCTCCGTTTGAGGAATATGCAAATGGGAGATCCATCATCTGAGCATAAGTCATTGCCTGCTGCAAACCATGAGATACAGAATGATTATTATCCTTTGCTTCGACTACAGCGATGGGCTTCCCGTCATTGAGGTAAAGCATATAGTCGGCAAACTTAGGCTTACTACGAGCAACGATATTGCCACTAATGTTGATCCTACCATCCGTGATCTTGGTCTCCATCGTAACGTGACCCTTCCATCCATCAAGAATGACCGGAGTAATATAATTCAATTTGATGTCTTCTTCCGACATCTGTTTCTTGCCCAATATGGTCATGTCAAAACCTCCTAATCAAATTCTTTGGCGTTGGTTAGTCACGAACCGTTTCAAGAATGTCTTCAATCCGGCAATCCATTACCTCGCAGATACGAAGAAGAACATCCGTGGTTATGTTGTCTCCTTTGCCGAGCTTTGCAAGGGAGGCAGAACTGATGCCGGCTTTTTCTCTCAAATCACTCTTTTTCATATTTTTGTCAATAAGCATCTTCCAGAGCTTGTTATAGCTGATGCGCATATTGGGAAGTCCCCCTTATCAAAATACATAGTCACATTATAGCACACATTTGTGAAGATTGCTACCAGATTCGCAAATTGAAAATCTGTAAACGCAAATGAATTTTTTGCATTTACAAATCAGATGTTTATATGCCATGTGCAATGCGTGTTCTACGCCTGCAACATATTTTGGATATTGAAGATATACCGGCGTGGCGGTGCTTCTATGTGTTGTTGCGGTCAAAACATTCCGATTATTGGTAAGCCCTGTTCTCATGCAAGCTCCTTTCTGCGTCCCTGTTACGCAATAGGGGTGTTTTTCGGCTGTTTTCTCCGGCTCATGACTTGGGGAAAACGGAGATTTTCAAACAGGAGCACGCCGGACAACGCCCGGGTTCGTCCGACGCGCTCCTGTTGGCTATTTTCGTATTTTTACGGCTCTACACCGTAGTTGCTCACAGCTCCATGTCGCGCTTCTTGCGGCGCGGCATATCACGGTTTCCGGACTGTTCAGGTTTCTCCGGCTCGGTGTGGAGCATGAATTGTATGAACTCCTTGACCTTGCGGGGCGCTCGTTTGAGTGCCGCCATGAAGTCCTTTGTCTGCTCTTGCAGCTTTTCATATTTGCGTTTCCATACGCTGACATCGCGCTTGAGCGTTTCCACTTTATTCTTCAAATCTCCGATCAGCCGCGAGAAGCGACTCCCTCCTTGGCAAGCTCCTTGAGAAACTGCGCGTCCTGCGGCGTCATGGAGATATTGCCGGAGATGGTCTTTTTCCCAATGCTGTCGATTTCGTGGAAGGAAGCTGCCGCGCCCTTTTGCTCCCTAATCTTCTCGTTGTACTTTTCCAGCGTCTGCTTCCTCCTGTCAATCGTATCCTCAATCGATTCCAACCGCGCCTGCTCCTGCTGCACTTTGAACTGCGTCACGGTCAGGTGTTCCTCCGAGCTGCCGCGTTCGCCGCGCTCCACATCGTCATACCCTGCCTTTCGCATGGCGGCGAAGAAATCATCTTGCAGAACGGAATAGGATTTTCGGAGCACAGTTTTCCCGTTTGCGTTCAGCAGCGGTTTCCCATGCTCGTCCAGCGCGGGCTTGGAATCCCACTTTTTACTCATACTGACCTGCTGTATCGTTTCCTTGACTGTCCCAACCAGCGATTTATCCTTGCACCGCTTCGACCACAGAATTTTCTTCTCTACGACGGGGATATAGACCACATGAAGGTGATAATGGTACACGTCCTTGCCCAGCGCGTCGGACATGGCGCGGTTGCGCTCGTCGGCGTGCATGACCGCAGAGAGAATGTACTGCTCTCCGCCTACGATTTCTATTGCGGATTTGTATGCGTCGGTGTAGAATTGTTTTGCGAAGTCATAGCCGCCGTGATTATGAAAATAGGCGGTGTTTACGTCAAAGACCAGCTCGCCGTAGAGAAAGGCATCCTCTTTCAGTCCGCGGGTGGAGATGATCCCATCCTCTTTCATCTGCTCAAATATCTCCGCATATCCAGCGGTCGGTTTCTTGAAATGAATATTGAGCCGCGTTCTTTCCGGGACAATATCCTGATTGACATAGGATTCCTTTTCCCGTTCGTTGTGCTGCTGCGCGTTGTCGATGTCTGCGTCTTTCATTCTTGCATTTCTTGCGGTGGTACGGTGAATACCGTCGCCTCTTGCCATAGGCAGTTTACCTCCTGATTGCAGATTGTGCAGGACGGGGCAGCTTTGGGAAGCACTTCTGCGGAAGTGTAATAACCCACTATGATACTTTCATCCTGCGGCTGCAAAGTATCGTGGGCTCTCCGAGGGGGTGTGCGGCTTCTGCGGAAGCCTCTGCCGTGGCTTGCAAGTAGTACCCACTTTGCAAAATCCACGGCGTGACCGCCAGCCTTTCAGCAATCGAATTTGCTTCAACGCTGCGCCCACAGGCAGAGAGAATTTTGAAAATCCTCTCCGCCATCCATCTCAAATCTGCGGGTTTTTCGATGGGGACGGGGAACGCGAGGGGATAGCAGCCAATGCATTACCTTGTCTGCCAGCAACAGGAGCGTGGCACGCTCCTGTCACAGTTCCCAAGGAGGAGTAGTCCATCGGTAGCTCTGCGGCACTCCACGCCGGTCAAGATACTCCTGCCGCGCCTGCTCCCGTTCTTCTTCGGTGGGAGCAGTCTTATACCGGGAATAGATCTGCCGGTTCAGCATGGCGTCGAGCTTTTGCTCCAAGCCCTGCCGGATTTCTTCTTCATAATCGTCTTCGCCCCGCAGATGATACATGGCGAGGTCGATGAACAGATCATAGGGGATTTGTACGCTTTTCATTTTCCTATCCTTTCCTATCCGCGACGGTCACAACGATTGCGACGGTTGCTCTGACAGTATCATTTCCACCGTCGCGACCGTCGCAGCCGTCGCGCTGTCCTCAGTCGATTACTTCGTACTCAACATTGTCAATTATCATATAGGTGAGCTTCACCTGCTGCCCGAAGTGTTTGGCCCTGTTCTCATACCTCACATGGTACTCGTCCAGTAGCCTGCCGGATTTAATGTTCAGGTATTTGGTGAGGGAATTTGCCGCCATGCCTGTATTGACCGTCTCCGCAAGCTCAGTCGGGCTGCCTGTCCATTCTCTGCTTTCGGAGGAAACAAGCTGGGAAACCGTATCCAATACCGGGTCGGGCGGCTCCTGATACGGCTCGTTCTCCGTCCGTTCAAGGCTCCATATCTGCGTGCCGGCATCTTTTTTCAGATATAGAATCTGATCCTGTTGATCTCGCCCCACCGCATCGACCGTGGCCTCCAATGCTGTCCGTTTCTTCTTCTGCATCAGGAGTGCTCCGTCTGCACAACCGAGAAGTCCTGTTGTGCCGGAGATCGTTTCAAAGCTGTCTCCGGCTGGCTGTTTTCTTGTGTGATGAACGGTAACGATGCAAATGCTGTGCCTGTCCGCAAAACGCTTGAGTTTGCCGATGATCTCATAGTCGCTGGCGTAGCTGTAAGCCTCGCCTCCGGCCTCCCGGATCTTCTGCATGGTGTCAATGATAACCAGCTTCGTGTCGGGGTGTTCCTTTATGAAATTCTCAAGCTGCTCGTCAAGACCGTTTCCGATTTTGTTTGCTGCCGTTGCAAAATGCAGGCTGGCGGTATCCGCCACGCCGTACATCATAAACATCCGGCTTTGGATTCTCTGGAAATCATCCTCCAGTGCAAGGTACAGAACCGTACCCTGATGGACTTCATAGCCCCACAGCCTTTGCCCTGTGCTGACATGGTAGGCAAGCTGCGCTACCAGAAATGATTTTCCGATTTTGGGCGCTCCTGCGAGGATATATGCCCCGGAGTAGAGCAGACCGTCTATGACGGGCGGTCTGCTCTTGTATGCGGTCTGATACAGCTCTGTCATGGAAACGGTATGAAGATAATGTGGGTCGTTCATGCGCCGGATTTTCTCGCGCATTTCCTCAATATTTTCCTCCGGGGGATTGCTTTCGCAGGTTTCATGTGGTATGCTCTGGTAAGTTGAATTGTGAGGCGGCTGCCTCCATCTGCGCCAACAGATGGGATGAGGGCGGTCGTTTTCTCATTTTCCGTCATTGCGCTCACCTCCGGGAATCTGGAAGCCGTAGAACTTCTGCTTGAAATACTGGGCGGGGCATTTTCCGGCAACGGTCAGATAGCCTTGGGATTTCAGTTCCCTGTTCATTTCCCGGACGATCTGATACGCCTTGCTGCGGCTGATGCCCATGATCTCTGCCACCTCTGACGCTGTGATAAACTGTGCTCTCATAGTACCTCCTGTTTCAATGTGATCTGCCTCGGCCTGCGTATCTTTTATTCACCCTCCTTTCTCCAGCCTCTCCAAAATACGCACCCTAAGTACATATTTTATTATACGCATACAAGATACATCTGTCAAGCCTTTGGAAAATAAAAATATGTACTTGCAATTCGCTTTATTCTGTGGTATGATATGGACGAGGTGAATCAGACATGGACAATTTCGATTATCCCGCCATTGGGCAGAGAATCAAGCAGCTCCGAAAACGCAAAGGGCTGAACCAGACCGAGCTGGCACAGATGCTGAAAAAATCCCTCCGCACCGTACAGAAGTACGAAACCGGAGAGATTGAAGTGTCGATTGCCGTTGTCAATCAGATTGCAGACCTGCTGGACACGACCTCAACCTATATTCTTGGGTATGAATCCAGCACGACACAGATCAGGACGCTTGCCGACGTGATGGACTTCCTCTTTAAGCTGGAAACGGTAGAGGGCATCGACTTCAAGATCAATGTGCAGAAGCCGCCCCGCAGCAAACAATGGGAGTGCTCCATTTCTTTTGATGGAAAGAGCACGGCGGAGTTCAACGCGGATATGTGCCTGTTTCTTGAACAGTGGGAGGACGAGCGCAGCGAGCTTCGCGCCTATAACTCCACGCAGGCAGCATATAAGCGCTGGAAGGAGCAGACTTGGCATATTACGCCGCGAACGCAGTCAAATGCACAGAGCCGGAGGAGCTTGACCGCGATGAGCGAATCGCAAAGCGGACGGAGTTTCTGGAAAAGGAATACGGTAAAAGCGAGAGTAACGAGTGAATAACCTGATCAAAGCCTGATTCTTGAGGGAAGGAGGTAAAAATGTCAGTAACAAAAGACGGCGACACCGGTCGCTGGATGTCGCAGATCCGGGTAACGGACTGGACGGGAAAGACAATCCACAAAAAGAAGCGCGGCTTCGCCACCAAAAAGGAAGCCCTTCAATGGAACGTGACTTCATCAGCCAATCCACAGGCAGCCTCGGTATGACCTTCGGCGATTCATCGCTTTGTATGTCAAGGATATGGAGCACCGCCTCAAGCCCTCCACCGTTGCCAGCAAGAAATGGCTGATCGACCTGAAGGTGACGCCCTTCTTCAAGAAAATCCCGCTGAACGAGATCAAGCCTACCATGTGCGCCAGTGGCAGAACTCTCTGACCAGCTACCGGGATGAAAACGGCAAACCTTACGCCCAGACCTATCTCAAGTGCATCAACAACCAGCTCACGACGATTTTCAACTACGCAGTCAAATACTATGGGCTGAAAGAAAATCCCTGCCACAAGGCGGGGAGCATGGGCAAGAAGAAAGCCGATGAAATGCTGTTCTGGACAAAGGACGAGTTCCAGACATTTATCGAGAGCATGAAAGACCGTCCCGCCAGCTACACGGTATTCATGACCATGTACTACACGGGGATTCGGGAGGGAGAGCTGCTGGCACTCACACCGTCGGACATCGACTTCGAGAAGAAGACCCTGACGGTGAACAAGAGCTATCAGCGCCTCGGCAAAGAGGATATTATCACCACTCCGAAAACACCGAAAAGCATCCGTACTATCCCTATTCCCGACGGCCTTTGCAACTGTTTACAGGAGTATATGTCCCATTGCTACGGGCTGCAAAAGGATGATCGGCTGTTTCCCTACACCAAGAGCTTTCTGTATCACGAAATGGAGTATGGCTGCAAGGCATCGGGGGTAAAGCGCATCCGGGTGCATGACATTCGACACAGCCACGCCAGCCTGCTGGTGGAGATGGGCTTCTCTCCGCTGCTGATCGCGGAGCGGCTCGGACATGAAAAGGTACAGACAACGATGGACACGTACAGTCACCTGTACCCCAACAAGCAGGTGGAGGTAGCCAGACAGCTTGACGGCATTATGCGTGAGCCTCTGGCTACAAAAATCGCTGCAAATGTAGCCAATTTGTAGCCGCTAAAAAAGAAAAATCCTGAAAAACGCTGTATTACCAACGCTTTTCAGGATTCAGAAAACACTAAATATTTATTCCCACTCGTTGCAGGAACTTCAACCTTAAGCAATTTTGTTTAGATAATATTGTTCCTGATATTCTGATTATTTTGATTTCCCATATTATCATAGCTATACGATGGGTACTTATCAAAATCTTATCAGCAGTGATAAACGATTATAAATTACACAGGTAATTGTTCCGTGTGGTTGTTACCTTATTGTAAGTATTATACGCAAAATCGACTGGAAAATCAAGATGTCTTTAATTCATCCCTTAACTGCAAAATCTTATTCTCAATATCTTTAATGATTCTTAAAAAATCATTGTCAGATTTTCCAGTAGGATCTTCCACCCCCCAATTATCATCAAACGCTCTGCCGATAAAAGGGCAGCCTACATTGCACCCCATAGAAATTGCTATATCAGGATCAGGAATGTCTGTAATCAATTTTGAATACTGGGTTTGCTCCATATCAATCCCATATAACCCTTTCATAATTCTAACTGCATCTTGATTGATCTGGGGCTTGATTTCCGTTCCGGCAGAATAGCTCTCAAACACATCTCCTGCTATTTTCTTGCCAAGAGCTTCCGCAATCTGACTGCGGCAGGAATTGTGGACACAGATAAAGGCAACCTTTTTCATATCAGCCTCATACTTACGAAGCAGTTTTTCAATCTCTGCTGCTTTCAAAACCTTGCCCATGGAAGCAATCTGCTCATTGATCACCAGTGCAGGCATACTCATAGCCCCATACTTCATGATCTTTTCCATATCGGTCACATACTCGACCTCGATAGTCAGTCCCATATTCTTGACAGCTTCCTTGGTTGCTTCCAACAGAGCATGGCAGCTCTTGCAACCAGAGCCAAGAACCTTGATACAGCAGATACCGTCTACGGATTTACCGCAGCAACAAGAGATGCTTTCTTCTGCTTGAGACGCAGAGCCGCAACAGAAGGATGCATTTTCCTCTATCTTAGGTTCTGTACTGCCACAGCAGCAGGCGGGAGCATTCTTTTTCTCTTTCTTCTTTCCGAAATTAAACAGTGCCATAATAATACCTCCGTTAAATAATGATATATTGAATTGCGTTAAAGAAATAACCTACAAGGATGATGCCGATGGTACAGACGGTAACAAAGATGCCCAACAGTTTCGGCTTAACAGCCTTGCGAAGCATAATCATGGATGGTAGGCTCAGCGTGGTCACACCCATCATAAAAGACAGCACCACACCAAGCTGCGCTCCTTTTGCCAGCAGAGCTTCCGCAATGGGGATTGTGCCGAAGATGTCGGCATACATGGGAACACCAGCTACAGTAGCGATCACACGCCCAGAGGATTTCCAGTTCCGAGTACCTTCACGATAAATTCTTCGGGAATCCAGTTGTGAATAAATGCACCGATGCCGACACCAACCAACACATAAGGGGCAACCTTCTTTGCGGTAGATGCCACCTGTTCCCAGGCATACTGTAAACGGTCAGTTATGGTCAATTTATCTTGTGGAATATCCACATTTTTGCCCTTACGGATAAATTCCTCAACTTCATTTTCCAGATGAAGCTTTTCTATCATCGTGCCGCCGATAACGGCAATCACCAGACCGAGAACCACATAGATAACAGCAACCTTCCAGCCGAAGATGCTCATAAGCAACACCAGACTTCCCAAGTCCACCATGGAGAGGAAATCAGAAACGAGAAGGTTACGCCAAGGGGCAAACCTGCGCTGGTAAAACCAATGAACAGAGGAATGGAAGAACAGGAGCAGAACGGTGTCACCGTCCCCAACAGAGCTGCTATACAGTTTGCACCAATGCCATGAAATCTGCCAAGGATGCGTTTGGTGCGTTCCGGCGGGAAGTAGCTCTGGATGTAAGAGATAATGAAGATCAATACACCCAACAGCACCATAATTTTGATCACATTATAGACAAAGAACTGGATGCTTCCACCCCAACGAGAAGTAGTATCGATTCCAAGATTGCTTAGACCAATTCCGATGACCTCATTGAGCCACTTCATGCCAAGGATTTGATTCTGGATAAACTGCCAGATTGAATGTAAGACTTCCATAGCGAGTCTCCTTTCATATTGATAAATTCAAAAATGTCGATGTATTGTCTTAAAGAAAAGCCACCATTTCAGATGGCTCAAAGTTCTTTCAGACAACAGCTCATTTTTTCTGTTTCTTTACTGGTATTAACTTCCAGCTGTTTCTTTAATAATTCCACGGCATTTTCAGACCCTTGCGGATCAATGGAATAATGTACCCATTTTCCTTCTTTTCTTCCTTGGACAACACCTGCATCACATAATAGTTTCATATGATGCGACAGCGTGGATTGTGAAATATGGAGTTCTTCTAACAATTTGCAGGCACATTTCTCGCCGCTGCGAAGAAGTTCCAAAATACGCAAACGGTTTCATCGCAAAAAGCCTTAAAGACTTTCGCATTTTCTATATATTCAGATGCCACATATCTCACCTCACATTCATATTTATCGATATGTCTATATTATATTCTTCAAATCGAAGTTTGTCAATATGTTTGCGTAAAAAATAGTTGCTGCCCCTATATCAGAGCAGCAACCACTTGATGTTTAATCCAATGATACATATTCAGTCACGGTTTTCAGATAAATTTCCGGATTACCATTCAGTATCAGTTCCGTATACGCCACCGTATCGTTGTAGATTAGATAGTCCAGCTCAGACCGCTGATACATATTGTCGCAATCTCATTCTCCACTCCGGTACAATCAATGGAGACATACTGCCATCAAAAAATTTCAGTTCTACACAACCGGTATCCATATTGAAATTACATGACATAATTTTCATTTCACTTGCCTCCATATTCCTTATCTACTACCGTCTCTTGCTTGGTTTTGCGATTTGCTCTTAGAAAAATATGTCCACAGATTGTTCCGAGAAATCACCTCTTCATAGGTGCGGATTTTTCGGCGGAGATAGTTGTTGTCCTGTTCCAGTTCTGTTGTACGAAGCTGCCCACGGGTGGATCTGTATTGTGCCAACTCTCCCTTCACAGAATCCAGTTCTGCAACCAGGGATTCAACCTTTGCCTTCAAATCAGAAATGGTTTTCTTTGCCTCTTTGAGGAGTTTTTTCAGCTTGCTTTCCTGCTTCTCCTGCACCACAAATTTCTGAGCTGCCGTGACAAGATTTTGAAAATCCTCTTTGTCAACTGCAACCTTAGAAGTTAACGGAAGTGGTTTCATTTCAATCTGCTCCACTGCCTTGATAGAAACCTGCTTTTGCTGTACACGCTCGATACTCTGCTCCAGTTCGGCAAGCTCCTCTTTGCGCTTTTCACGCTTAAACTCCAGAACACTCAGATGCTCCTTGTGTTCGCCTTTCTGCTCCCATTCAATACCATGCTCCAGCATAATCTCCGCAAGAGATTCTTTCTCTTTCTGCACCCAGAGATCACGCTCTGTCAGAGAACGCCCTTCACCGATGATGCCCTGATCGGCAAGTGCCTGTTTCAGTGATACACGGGTAGATAGCCCTCGTTTGCTTCCGGTAGTAAATGGGATAAAGTCGATGTGCAGATGTGGTGTTGCCTCATCCATATGAAGATGTGCAGAGTATACATGAAGCTGTGGATTGCGTTCCAGAAAGCTGTGATAGAACTTATCCAAAATCTCTTTTGCAAGTGCACCATTCTCGCTGGCAGCCCCCATATCATCTTTGTTTCCTACTTGAAAAATCACTTCGTAAAAAGGTTTTTCTTGATCTCCGTTACAGATTTTTTCGTAATAGTTTTCGATGCGGCGGTCTTTTCGTTTTTGCTTGGCATTGTATTCAGCCTGCGCTTCATCAAACAACTCATGGTACGCCTGCTCAATAGGTGTATAGCAATATTCGATGTTCAGATGTGTTCGTGTCTGATCAACATTTTCTGCGATATAGGTGCGGCGATTATGGGCAACTACACCATCACCGGACATTGCACTGATTGTTCGTTTCATCACTATCACCTCCAATTCAGAACTACTTGATCGGGTTTTCTTTTACCGCTGCGGCGGAGGTTTTGTTACTTTTGCCAAAAGTAACGCAAAAGCACTTTCGACAGCCGTTCCGTCCATCAAAAGCTGCTGTTGCGCTGCCGGGGCTTTCTGCCGTGCGGCAGTCCCTCTCGACACCTGCACGGTTTCGCCGGGCGCAG
>ENA-OQCP01000431-OQCP01000431.1-human-gut-metagenome-genome-assembly--contig:-NODE-431-length-19131-cov-5.073090_pt1 | contig 19131 bp, 32 predicted proteins | sample MGYA00242760_ERZ504583 | MGnify/ENA primary metagenome ERZ504583 (study PRJEB26092, sample SAMD00036308) | human gut metagenome | host: Homo sapiens | study: EMG produced TPA metagenomics assembly of...
ATTTTATATCCCCAGTTCCCATCTTCTTCCCCGAACTGAAATGATTTTTATGATTACTTTTTTATTCAGTTTTGTTTTCGTGACAATAAACTGGATAGGTGTTTCCTGCCATTTAAGAATTTCTTTTACATATTCCCACGGATTTCTGTCTTTTGCATAATCCGCAAAGGGATAATCGTTTTCCGGGAAAAAGGACTCGAATGCATATGCCTTGAGTCCCTTTTTTCCAAGAATTGTTACATCCCCTTTTGTCTGCACATTTACTGTCTGATGCGTATTTTCGAATGTCACGCTAAATGATTCGGGTCTGATCGGAAGCTGGATTGATTTATTTCCATTTTTTAACCAATATTCCATCTTGTCTCCTACGCTGTTTGTGGCATATTGTCACTTGCCTCTTCGATTTTTCTTATAATCGCTTCTGCTATTTTATCAATATCAGTTTCTTCTCTCACTATGATACTGTCTGCAAGCTTCGCAATCTTGACTGAAAAGTTCTTTCTTGCTTCCTGGCGTGCCATCTGTACAGATTCGTCGTGTGGATACACTCTGCTTCCATGTGGAAGATCTACAATCTCTCCACCTTTTTCACTGATCTGTACGATACCTCCCTGCCAGTTATCTGTGCCTTTCGCAAGAGTTGGGATTTGTGGTATGTTAAGGCCCTCCCAGCCTTTTCCTCCTATTCCGGGTACCCACTCCGGTACTGTAAATTTAATATCATTGATCTTCGCAATTGCACCGTTGACAATCGCTATTACTGCATTGATCGGGACTTTTACCATATCTGCAAGACTGGAAAAAGCCGCGCCAACAAAATCTTTACAGCCATTCCATACTGCATTCCAATCTGTCGTAAATGCTCCGCTTAAAAAACTTATAATTCCCTCAAGCATTGTGAGCAAAGCATCAATTCCAGCTCCGATCAGGTCAAATGTTTCGACAATAAATTCCCCGGCAAAGCTGAATACGTCATCTATAACCGGTCCGAATGTTTCCTGCAGATATGTTGCAGCTTCCTTTGTCAACTCAATAAATGGTTCCAGCTGTGGCTGTACCGTATTCCAAAAATTCTCAAATCGTTGTCCTGTTTTTTGCAAAATAGGTTCGATTCTGTCCCAGTTTTTGTATATTAAAACAGCTGCCGTTATTACGCCTGCTGCCGCAATTCCAAATGGACCGGTCATAATCTTTGCAATTCCCGAGAATCCTGAAGCGCCCGTCAGTCTTGTGATTGCACCACTTAATCTTCCAAAGTTTGAGATTTCCGTGCTTATTCCGGTAGAAATTTTTCCAAACCCCATTAAAACGGCCCTGCCGACGCTGCCACTGCCGCGAATTTCACGACTGTTTTCTGAGTGGCCGGTCCCAGTTTATTCCATTTGTCTGTAAATTTCTGCACAACGTTGATTCCTTTCGTGGCATACGGAATCAACTGGTTCCCAATTGGTTGCAGCACATCTACCTGTATCGTTCTCCAAAGTCCTCCCAGAGCGCCTGATAATGTATCGTATTTTACATTTACAAGGCTTTCCATGGATTCTCTTGTCATGTCAATTGCACCATTTGTAGTTGACAAAGACATAACAACTTCTGGTCCCAAATCTTCCCACATTGTACCGAACAAATTAACTCCGGCAGTATTTCGTTCAATCGGATCTTCCATGGCCGATAATCCAACAATTACCTGATTGAACGCTTCATCTGCCGCTTCTCCTCCTGCTGCAAATTTTTTTGCAGTTTCTGTAGCATCCAGGCCCAATGCTTAAATCCCTCAGCAGTAGTATCTGAACAATCAATAGCACGGATAGCATTTTCCTTTACAGCATCTCCAATTTTGTCCAGATTGAATGCGCCGTTTTGTGTTCCATTAACAAATACCGAAAACATTTCATCTGCGCTCATTCCCATTTTTTTAAACTGAGGAGCGTATTCGTTAATGCTGTCAAGGAGTTCTCCTGAGAAGTCCAGCCCATTTTGACTTCCTTGCACAATCAAATTGAACGCTTCATTTGCTTCAATTCCAAAATTTCTTATAAGAGAATTCGCAGTTCTAGTGCTTTCTGCAACGTCATATCCGAAGGTGTCCGAAAGAGTATATGCATATTCCGTGCATCTCTGCAGAGCTGAGTCGTCCAAGTAAGACATGTTCTGATTAACAGTCGCCATGGCTTCTGCGACATCATTTATTGATTCACCGAAATTATCTTTATAGACATTGTTGATCATGTCTTTATATTTGCCCATCTCATCTGTTGCGGTACCTGTTGCCGCCGCAAACTGCTGAAATGCGTCCTGTGAATCAGAGGAAAATTTAATTGCTGCAGTTCCGACTGCTGCCAGTGGTGCAGTGACCGACTTGGTCAATGTTTCTCCGGCAGATGTAAATGCATCTCCGGCATGAGAGAACACATCAGCAACATTGTTAAAACGTTTTTCCAGGTCACGAGCCTGGGCCGCCACCTGTTTTGATGGATCGCTGAAATCATCTATTAACTTAACAACTGCTGCAACCGTCTTACCTGCCCTTGTTTTTCATCTCCTCTTTTAAGTCTTGCATTTCCTGTTTCAAAAAAGCGCGGGTGATTAATCGTTCACCCGCGCCCATATTGTAATATTTCGATGGCTTCCATTTTTTCAGGCGGAACAATGCGTAAGCAACGCTTGCTTCGCTGTCCACCTTTATAAGTTTTTTACTTCTTCTTCAGCGTCTTCTCCAAGTCCTGAGAGCTTTACGATTTCTGATGCAATGCTTCCAGTTTCCATTCCGAACAGAATCGCCGCAAGATCCTTTGGCGTAGAAGCCCCAAAATGTTCCATCAATTTCTGATCAGTCAGACATGGATCCACGACACCGTATACACAGCACATTAAATTAAAATCATATGTGGCATTCATGTCACGGTTTCCCTTTTTGTCATACAGCATGGCCTGAAGGGTGTTGTATCTTTTTCCTGATAATTCTCTAATCGTAATCTCTGCGTCTTCGCCTACCAGTTTGGCCAGCTTCTTTGATTTAATTTTTTTTGTCTCTTTCTCTGTGGCTTTTGCTTTATCTACGCTGAGTAACTTTTCAATTAAATTCCTATTCTTTCCTCCTATGCATCTATTGTGTTAAGTACTTCGAAGCTGCTGAAGTTAAACGGTATAGATTCCTCAAGCAGCTTACCTGCTTCCCAGTCCGCAAGTGTCAGCTCCGTGAACACGCAGTTATCTAAGCGAATTCTTTCTGCTCCAAATGCTTCTGGATCTTCCAGGTTTGTGATGATCGTTGCTCTTGTTGCTTTTCCTTTTTTTAAATTCTCTGAAATCTTCTTTATGAAATAAGATGTCACTTTATTCAGCTTCAAGGTTCCAGATCCGCTAATCCCGGTTACCTTATACCCCTTTTCCAGCGTTCCGGTTCTCTTAACTTCTGTCGTGTCAAGCTTCATTTTCGCCTGCAAAGCTGTCGTTTCTGCATGTAGTCATTGTCTATCCAGCACTCTCCAAAAGTGCCGTTGATAACTCTGTCATCTGTATAATTGTCCCTTTTGTTTCCTCCTTACACAGTAATCTCCAGATTAATGTCTTCCATTACGTCCACGATCGTCACATATGCCTTCAGGAAAACCTTATCGTCGGTATACTGTTTTTCGATTTCTTCCTGTGACATTGCTTCTGCTTCGTCTCTGGAGATTTCCTTGTTTTCGATGATGTATTCTTTTATCGTCTCTGTGTCCAAGCCAATTTCATAGTCCTGTATCAGCCCGTTTCTTTCCAACTCTTTCAAGTAAGATTGATTGCTGATATCAGGAGGCATTTGTTACTGTATGTGTTTGGATACTTTCCGATATAGTTATCTTCAGCCAGCAGCACTAAATCGTCGTGGATCATATCCATTGTCTCTACAACACGGATTTTTTTCCACGAATCAGCTTTTCCTTTCTGAACTGTTGTCAGAGAGTTGACACCTTTTGCTACCTTTACTTTTTCTCCATCGTAGAACACAACAAATTTTCCTGAATCCACAGCAGTATCCAGTGCATCTTTATCCAGTTTTTCACATGCGCTTACTTCTTCCAACACGGCAAATGTAGATGATATTTTATATGATGTTCCTGCAAGAAGTCCGGCGATCCTGGAACAGAACGCCTCTGGCGTATATTTCTTATTGTTTACAATCACTTCGCTCGTTGCATAATTTATAATGCCTTCATTGTCCGCCGTATTATCAGGCAGAATTGCCTTTACCCTGTTCCTATTGCCATCTCTCTGCTCTTTTACCCATGTCAGGACGCTTTCTTCCTGTCCATCAGTCTTTACAGTCGGACAGCACAGCCATGTTACTTTTTTGATTTCAAAGTATTCTAAAGCCTTGCTGTAATTTTCTTCTGTTTTTTCAAGGACATATACAACTACCTTTCTTGGAGTTGTGTCATTTCCTTTCAGCGCAAATTTGATCTGTTCTTTGCTTTCTTCACTAAATGCTTCCGGGATATCTTTTTCACTGTAAATAACAGTCGGGTTTGCGGTTGGTACCGTTGTTTCTTTTATGATCATTCCAACCGTTCCACGTTCAGCTCGTCTTATTGTTTTTCTCGCCGCTGCCACAAAGACAACGTTCATTGTTGGTAAGCCCCTAGTCTTTTACCTCCTGTCCAAGCATAAGTATTTTCATTGTTTCAACATTTTCCTGTCTTTCAATCCGGTCCCAGAACTCTATGTCGAATCTACACATTGGTACATTTGCATTTTCTCCCTGGAAGGTTAATTCCATGTCGCTTGTGTTCAAGCTTCTGCTGCCTACTGTCAGTTTCTGCCCGAACATTTCTTCCATTATGGCGAAAAAATCTGTTCCATCTGCCTCGTTTGCCGCTTTTTGTATGTAATAGATTTCAACCTCTACATTCTTATGTCTGGCATTTTTTGTTGATTCTAAAAAGGTCTGTGTTATATATACAAAAAAAGAAGGTCTGGTATAGCCTTCTATTGTATCGGCGCCATAGATTTTGTATTCCGGATATCTTTCTTTTAAAGCGGAATTGACCGCTTTCTTTATTTCTTTAAGAGTCAATTCCAGCCTCCTTTAATATTTTGTCAAGCAGTTCCTGTCCGATCAGCTCTGCGTAATCCGCACGCTGCGCCATATATCTTGCAACTGTCTTTCTTCCTTTTACTTCTCCGACTTTCTTTCCAGTTCCTGCTTTTCCTCTTCCTTTCTTGTCCTTCCGATTATGTGTAACCATATCATGGCCAAGTTCGTACAAATGATAATGAGGAGCTGATGACGTTACGGCGATTGTCATTTTACTTCCGGAACGGATTACTCTTCCCTGCCGGAAGCTCTTGCTTAATGGCTTCTGTGTTTCTTCGTCACTGCTGTTCTTTCCCCGCCGATAATGATGCCCTTTTGCTTCAGAATTTACTCGTTTTTGTAAATCCTTAGCAATATTTTTCGCTTCTTTCTTTAAAACTTTTTCCGCAGATGCAGGATATTGTTTTGTCGCCTTCTCCATTGCCTGGATCAGTTCCGAAGCGTCAAAATCAAAGTTGATACTTGACACTTTCGAACACCTCCTCACATTGGATTTCCAGCATTCTGTGCGCATTATCCATATCAAGCGGTGGGCCTGCAATGGAAAACATGTGTCCCTGATACAAAATCCTCATATCTGCAGTAATATCTTTTCGGAAGCGGATGTACATCCTGTGTGTAACCTCCGGCTTTAATTTGCTCATGAAATTGTATTCTGATGCTTTGTATGGTTTTACAGTTGCCCATACTGTCCGATATTTTTTCCACTCGGATTTGTCCTGACCCATTTCATCTTCTGAAGTGTTCAGGCGGAGAAATGTAATCCGCCTGTTTAGTTTTCCGATATCAACCATTTTCTTCCTCCAGTTGTGACGCCTGTAGCTGAAGAACCATTGATCCGACCACATGTGTCAGTCGTTGTTTGTCTGCTTCCTTTACTGTCAGCACACGATTTTCGTAGAGATCCTGTATGATAAGCATGAATAACATCTGCGTTTTTGGATTCTTCTCATCACATTTCCCGACAGCATCTTTTATGTACTCTTTTGCAGCGTTCATCATCAGTTCTATGGTCATGTCGTCTGCATCATCGTCGATTCGTAGATACTCTTTTACTGCATCAATATCCACAGTTCACCGCCTTATCTCATACTCCTGTAACAGTTGCATCTTTAATTGTCAGCTGCCCGTTCACGAACGCTTCTTCGTCTTTCACCGTGCAGTCTTCCCTTTCGATTGCCCTGAAGATTGTAAGATCTTCTTCAAATGCATTCAGTTCTCCGATCTGGGCGATGTTAGATGTCATAAGAGTCATCTGGTTTCTATCCCAGAATTTGATACCCTCTTTCAAATCTCCGATAATAACTGGTATCTTTCTACTTCCTGCTGTCTTTGTATCGGATGGCATATCGGAGTTTGGAATAACTTTGACAGGAACAATTGTTGATCCAGCGCAAAGTCTAAGCTGCATTGGATTTGCAGGATCCGGCTGGAGAAGATATCTTCCTTCGTTATCCTTTAATGTATCAAGCCACTGTAACCCATCGTCGTTTGTCACAATTGCAGAAGTAGGTTTAAATGCCTGTCCAAGCGTGATATTCAATGCTTTCTTGATATCATCAAGATCTTTCATTGCTGTTACATCCTTTGTCGCAATCTGCTCAAGAATCATTTTATTTCTTGTGACTCTTGACTCATCCGCAATCCATGTTGTCAAAGCTCCCGTAATATTTGCATCTGTATCCGCAAGAAGTTCATTTGTGCAAGGAAAATATCCTGCATATTTTTCAATCTCGTATGAGATTCTTTCGAACTGCGGGGTTGTTCCAGCTGTTATCTTTCCACCTTCTCCCACTTTCGCAAATCCAGTCTGCTGCGCACGTTTCTTATAGGTTCTCTGGCCTTTGTTTGTTGTTACATTTTCTACATCAACCAGGCTGATCAGAGAGAATTTTGCGTCTCTGTATGTATTGATCTGTGTCTGGATGTCTTCCGGGACTGTATATCCTCCATCTGCAGGTGTGCCTTCTACCATAGTTGCGTTTCGGAATCCTCTTCTTGCAGCATTAGCAAATTCTTTGATAGAGTTATTTTCTAACGGTTTCGGTTCCTGTGATGGATTGGCTGTTCCATCTCCGTCTGGATCCATGATGTCTTTCAGAAGGTCAAACTGTTCCTGCATATCTTTAAGTTCTTCCTTGGCTGTTCTTGCTTCTTCCAGCTTTCCCTGCTCTACCAGGGACTGTACCATTGTTTTTTTCTCATTAATAGAGTTTAAAAGTTCTAATAATTTTTTATTCCTTATATCCTCCGTTCCGCTCAGATACCATACTGATCTAAGTCTCTTAATATTTCTTTTTTCTGCTGTTCTTTTGCTTCCTGGGCTTCTTTTTCCTGTTTTACTTTATTGCGTATTTCATCCGTCAGTCTGACTCCGCACACGCAATTAAAGAACTGCTGCCCTGAATTCTCGATCTTATCAATAAATCCAAGTTCAAGAGCCTTCTCTGCTGTGATCCATGTTTCCTTATCCATCATTTTCAGGATTCATCTTTTGATCTTCCTGTTTTTTTTGCATACGCTTCCGAAAGCGCACTGTTCATTGTTTTCAGGATTTCTGCGTTCTTCTGCATATCATGATAATCTCCGGAAGCTCCTGACATTGAGACATTGTGGATCATTATAGTCGCAACAGGCTCATTTTGCATGTGTTTGCCATTGCAATCACACTGGCTGCACTACCAGCAAGCGATTGAATGTTGATTTCCACGTCACTTCTTCCGGCAAGAATAGAATAGATTTCCTGTCCTGCCATCACAGAGCCGCCGCCTGAGTTTATGTTTACCGTGAGTGTTTCTCCTGGTTGAAGAGAGGCAATTGCATTCCTGATATCATTCGGACATGTGGAATCCCAGTCCAGCCAGTCGTAAATCCATTTATCATCATTGCTGATGATATCCCCTCTTACATCAATCTCCATCTCCTTCACCTCCCTGTGTGTTAACTCCGTAAGCCGCGCCTATATGTGTTATTGGCTGATACGTTCCGTTTACCATGTTGACATCTCCTCCGTCCACGAAAGGAAGATCAAGGAGATCTCTCCCCTCATTGATCGTATAGATTCCGTTCTGCACGTATCCAGTTATTACTTCCTTCTGTGTCTTTGAATCCGTTCTCAATATTGCTTTTTCGTTGAATTTAAAATAATATCCTTCTTTTTTCTCAGTATCAGAAAGACATTTATAGTTTATCTCCTGCTCGTACTGTGACAATCTATAGCTCATCGTGTCCACCAGGAATGCCAACTGCTGGCTTTCAGAATTTGAATAGCTTGACTTATCATAATCGTTTAGCTGATTTGGTTTAATTCCGAATGCTGCTGCAATCTGCAATGCCGTATATTTTTTTATCTCTGCATACTGCGCATCTGCCAGAGTTACGTTTAGTGGCTGCAGTGTCATACCAACTGGTACCGCCACCACTTTACCTGCGTTTTTAGCGCCTGAAAGTAATGCGTTGTATTCCTTTTGCAAGGCCATACGCTTTGGTTTATCAAGGTCTCCTGTATACTGCAACGCTGCCTTTGCGGTTAATCCGCTAGCATACAGCTGATTCAAGTATTTCTGTGACTCCACTGCGCCCGAAATTGAATCCTGTAAGATCTGCCTTACCGGTTTTCCCATGATTCCATTAAGTGTGCACCATGTTTTAAAGTGCATAACATTATCCTGTGAAAAAGTGTATGTCTTTCCGGTCTTAGGATCGCTGTATCGATAATACAGCCTTCCTGCGTCTCCGAACACTCCCACATCATCCATTAGCACATCCACATAATTGCTCTGCATAGGCCAGAATGAAAGAATGTTGTATTCTCCTCCATATCTTCCCTTTTTCTCGAATTTCGTCTGTATCCATACATACGCATTTCCATAATGTTCACAATTATATTCTATCGTGCCCCAGAACGTCGCCGGAGTCATGATCTGATTTGGTCTGTTCATAAGGAGCCATGAAGCTCTCGTCGGATCTGCCCGTATTTTTCCCTTATCGGTCTGCTTATAAAATTTCAGTGGCATTTTCCCCATTGTTTCTGAAAGCATTTTTAAGCATGTAAAATACGTTACTTCTCCAATTGCATTTCGTGGGGTTTTTGGATCAATTCCAAGCCACTCCATTAGCCTTTCATCATCTATTGATGTAGGCTCTCCAACAAGGGAATTCCACATTTCTTTAATTTTCTGTAGAATCCTTCAATATCTCCTCAATAAAATTATCAATGTAATCTCCGTAATCGTCTCCGAATGCATGAAACATTGCCAGCTTATACGCACATAGTGTTGCATCCACCGTCGATTCTCTTTGTTGTTGCATCTTTATCAATTTTGATCAATCCATTGTTCTGCCGGATTACCGCATTACTCATCGCATAATTCAGCAGAGGATTGTAAGTATATATAATATTTCTGCAAAATACCTGCTCTCTGAATCCCTGTGTTGCTTCGTTTAAATGTTTGTGGCTCTGAAATACTTCTTCGACATCGTATCCTTCATCTGACAGATCCATCATTAATTTACTTGCATTTGCAGGGTCAAAGCACAGGCATTGTATTTTTAATTTCATTTTTTCGCAGGTCTCAAGAACATATCTCATAACTGCTCCCTGATCTACGATCGGAGTGTTTGTTACCTCCAGAAATCCCATACGTTCCCACGCGTCATAGGCAACCTTGTCTTTTATAATATGTTCCTGAAGCTTCTCCCTTGTCGGGATAAAACTGTGTGACCAAAGAATATACTTTACTATTTCTTTTCTATTCGCATCATATTCCCCGGATAAAAATGGAATCATAAACGCCACTGATGTAAGATCTGTCTTTGCAGACATATCGAAACCTACATACACCGGATGTCCCGTTATATCAAATGGTAATTCATTCACCTGGCAGGCTTTCCATTTCGACATGTCCATATACCATTCTCTTTCGCCTGCACCCAGACATCCAGACATTTTGTGAGGAAGGCCGTCATATGTTCTGGCTGTTCTCTGGCAATCTTATATTCACCGCGAATCTTATCGACACCTTCCGGATATGTCATTCTAATCGGATTAGCTTTCTTCCAAGTCTCTTCGTTATCCAGATTTGAAATGTCTTCATAATCTTCCGGGTCCATCTCACAAATGTCGATTAGATATTCATCATTCTCCACGTCCGTGTTTGGATCCAACACCTTGGAACAATACTGATACTCAGTCACATAACAAGGATAAGTTAAATCCATTCCAGCTGTTGTTATGATCATCAAGAGCGGCTCTTTTGTGTTTGATCCTATTCCTAAATCATAGAACTCCGTGGTTTTGTGCTGATGATACTCATCCAAAACCAGAAGTGCAGGGTTTGTACCATCCCCGGACTTTCCATCGTCTTTTGATAATGGTTTGATTGTGCTATTGCTTTTCAGATGTTTTATACAGTCCCTGGTTACCTTAAATTTCATCCTCAAAGGTGATCCTTGAAGCATTAATCCGGCTTCCCCGAATACAATCTTGGACTGATCGCGTTTTGTGCCGGCGGTATAAATCTCGTATACTTCTCCGTTCTTGGTTGATGTAACTGCTGCCTCATAGAGTGCAATACCTGCCTCTTCCTGAGATTTCGCATTCTTTCTAGCCACTTCTGTGAAATATTTCTTGAAACGTCGATATCCGGTATCTTTATGAACCCATCCGTACAGCTGGCAGATTCTAAATCTCTGCATGGTGTTAGAATGATCGGTTGCTTTGCCAGAACTCCTTTACTATGTCGTAAGAGCGCAAACCATTCTACAATGTTCTCTGCCTGTCTTTCATTCCACACATACGGGAAATCCAATTGACCGATTCGGTCAATATCTTTCAACAATCTTTTGCAGGCCCATATGTGTTTCCTGCCGCTGATAATCTTTCCAGAGATACAATCTAATGCGTATTGTTTTAATTCATCAAGGATCATATTGCACCAAACCGGTTTTCAATTTCTTTCTGCTGCTTATTCACTTTTGCCGTGCCGGCTTTCAGTCTCGAATCAATTGTCAATCCACACAAGGCAGCAAAGCGTCGCATTTCTTCCGCATATCCTTTCTGAATGTCTACCATCGGATTCTTTACGACAATTACTCCGGTTCTGGTTTCTCTGTCAACATAATAGGTCTGCTGACTTAATATTTCTGTGGCTTTTACATAGTTTGCAAACGCATTACAATAGCCTCCGATATTATTCCTGTCCAGGTTTCCGACTATATTTAGTTTATCCAACTCTTTTATGATCCTGCGCCATTCTTTTTTTGCCACATCATCTATCAGCCATGTCGGAGGACGTTTGAGCTGGTTTTTCTCTGTTCTTACCTGGTCTTCTGCGTCTGCTTTCTTTTGTCCTTCTACTATTGTCAGGTGCTTTTTCTGCAAGCTGACTGGTTTCATTGGTCTTGCCCTTGTCCTCCCTCCTCTCTGGCCTGCCAACTTTTTTATTGTTTTGGGAATTTTGTAAAAAGAAAGGGGCATACGTGGTCGTGGGAGATCTGTTCAAAACTTTTTTCTATCCCCCGGTGGTCTTGAAACGTATCTGAAAGCCTCTCAATTCCTCCTGCACTACCGTCTTTCCCTCTTTCTCATATCGTTTATGTATCTCTTTATGTCCAGCTCTTGAGACTGGAATCAAGTTTGAATCTGAATAGAACAGATCAGGTCTATCTTGCGATAATTCAATATGGTGTACCGTATCTGCTGTCACTATTCTGTTATGCTTGTACATCATGTAGATATCCAGCCCGTCATAACTGTTAAGCACAAACTGTCTCAGATTCTTCCACCGTTGTGTGTGGTATTCTTTCTTTATTCCGGTTGGCTTTGCATACTCTCTGATGTTGTTCTTTCTGCATATACATGTAGTCCCTGCTGGTACCCTACTCCCGCATCTGCTACATCGTTTGTATATCATGCCATCCCTCCTGTTCTCTGATAGCGGGAGACGGATTCGAACCGCCATTCCAGGCTAAGGAGGCCTGTAAGTTTCCGTTACTTTATCCCGCGGTAATTATGGACATTCTGAGATTCGAACTCAGGACCGTCCGGTTATGAGCCGGATGCTCTGACCAGCTGAGCTAAATGTCCGTAGCGCAGGAGCCACCTGCTCATAAAGAACAGATGGCTCCTATGTCAAGGAAAATCCATATGAGTCCGGTGTTAAACCGGAGCAGAACATCAGGATTCGAACCTGCGGCTCCATGGCTCACGCTCGCTCCCACTTGGCGAGATGTTCTGGTAGTCTGCCAAGCGGGTACTGGCAGACAACTAAGGGAAGGAGAACTCTGTATGATCTTCCACTGAGTTCAGTTTATACTATAACATTTTGAATCGGGACATTTGGGACATTCGGGACAAATTTTAATTTTCTTTGAAAAATCTTTGAAATTCTTTTTTTACGCTCTCTTCTGTGGCTTTTCTTCCCATCTTTCCAGCTACCTGCTGCCACGTCAGTTCTTCAAACACCTTGTATTTTATGATTCTCTGCATTCTTGGAGGAATTGTGTTTAGCCACTCTTCTACTTTTGTCTTTAGCTGCTCTGCCTGTTTTTTTCTCTCTTCCAGTACCTTCTGTCGATAGCGCAGTTGGCTGTCGTCCTTAATAGAAAATGTTGTTCCCTGCACCTTGAAATGTTTTGGGTTATAAGGAAATTCGGGGTTGCTTCCAGATACGTTTGTCTGTATCACTGTCTTTTTCTTTCTGTTAAGCTTTTTAATCTCCTGTTCCGTTTCCCTGATCAGTTCGCAGGCATCTATGTACTGGTTCAAAATATTCTTATCCATCGGTATCGCTCTCCTTTCCTTCTTTTCATACTTTCAGCCGGGAGCTTTGCGGTTCCCGGCTTTCCTTTCAATGTCTTTTATTTTTTTCATGCCGCTCCATGAAGCATCAGATATAGTTTTGTGTATCCGGGAGAGGTGTATTGCCCGTTTTCCAGCTGTAATTGTACCACATAGGGATATAATTTTATAACAGTCGCTGTATGGTATATGATTCGTGTGCTATTTCCATCATCTCTTACCCACGCTTTTAATTTAATCTTTCTGCCTGGGCGGACTTTGAACGTTCTTTTGAGTGTCTTTCTTATGTCTCCCATTCTCATGAGAGGATGTTGCTTTTGTCGTAATTCATTTTTCTCCTTCCTGACCGATTCGGTCACTTTTTGTTTGTATAATCTGTATTCCTTGCAATTCGTTCCGGCTGTAACATTTTTGTCTTTGATGATGTGCAATGTTCATCTATTCATCCTCCAGATAGTTCTTTCCAAATATTTCCGTGAATTTATCCCTGCTGCCACACTTCTTCTCAAATGTTCTCTGGCCGATCCGCTGCAGGGTAATCCTGACTTCTTTGTTTCGGTGTGCTGATATCTCTGAGGTCCTGTGGCATTCTGGGCAAAGATATACGGTTAAGCCATATTGCTCGGAGTATTTGCGGTTTGCGCTGCCATAGATGTGATGGCGTTCTGTATAGCCTGTTTTTCCGCAAATGAAGCACTGATTTTTCATATCTCTGTCTATAATGCTTTTGTGGTGCTTTTTCCGTTTTTTTCTGGCGGGTTCTTTGGGAAATAATAATCCTCCCTGTTTCATCTAGTGTACCTCCTTGCTTCTCTGAGCAGGTAATTCCTGTTCTGAATATTCCGGTTAAAGTCTTCTACTGTTCTGGCGGCTTCCTGCTTCTTTAGGGCTGCCAGACCTCCCCATGGCTTACCGATAAAAACATGGTAGTCCAGGCTGGTGTAGATTAAACAGTCCGGAGGATTCCATCCCATGGTTTTTCGGAATAGTTTCTTTTTCTGTCTTTTATTCATTTCCTGTCGCCTTTCTTATATCCCAGCAAGCGGAGACGGACGGTATCAAATTCCTGAAGCAATGCGATATCCTTCACTCTGCTTAATTTCCGATCAACTCTGTGCATTTCGTACTTCCTGAAGATTAAATCTCCGGAGGTCCTTGCATTGTTCGCCTGTGCTTTTGAGCAGTTTAAACCTTCCACTATTTCTGCAAATGTTGCATTGCCTATCACCAGATTGCCTGATCTATCTGTTACATCGTATAAAAATGGGATCATTTCCGCCCTCCTCTCAGTGTCCGGCCAGAAATGTATTCATCATCCTTGCTTTCCATTCCGGAACTTCTTTGGTTTTCCATTTTGCGCACCAGTCGTCATCTTCTACCATGCGTCCAATGCGATCGCAGAAACCATTATCATTCTCTTTACAGGTTTCGCATATCTGTTCCTCTCTGCTCATATTCTTAAATGTCCTTTCCTTCTCCGGTAATCTTATCAATGCAGCTATTCCAACCAGCGGTAATTTTGATTTCGGGCAATCTCTCACTGGCAGGAATCCAGCTAGTATCTTTTAAACGTTCAATAACTTTCTTCTGCTCTTCTTCTGTCTCGCAATGTATTACAACATCGTAGGTATCATCATATGCACTAAATGTGCCATCTTCATTCTGAACAAGTTTCATTACATCACTCATGCTTCCACCTCACTATCCTCTGGCATTTGAAAGACCATTTTGTTCATAAGTGCTTTTCCAATAGCTTCAGCCAGAAGTTCATTTTCTTTTGATGCTGACGCTTCTGCGAACATCTTCCCGATATTTGGCACTGTCATTGGAATTAACTCTGCGTCCGCATATGCTTCCTGAATCATATCCAGTACTTTCATGGTTTTTTCTTTTGTGGAATATTTTCCTAAAATAAAATATCCGCCACTCCTCTGTGTATCCTGCAAGCTCCAGCATATAACATTCAATGAATCTGGGAGTTTTAGATCGACTACAATGTTTTCAAACTTTACCAGTGCTGTTTTATCCTGACTTCTGATTAACATACATTTTCTCCTTTCTCCTTCCTGTGATCTGACAGGCTCACACAGGAAGGATGTATCTATGTGAATTTTAGTAACACCCTTTTTCAGTGACCGTATCGGTCATTTCTTGTCGTTCCACCGGATTTCTAAATCTATTCCGGTTTCTTCCTTGAGCACATCTACTATATCCAACCATGTGCAGTAGTCTTCTGCCAGAGATGCAGCTTTCTCGGTGAATCTGTCCTTGAATCTTTCCAGGCGTTTCTTTCCGAAGGTGAATTCATCTCTTAAAGTCATAAGACTCATTGCTAACATGGTGTCAAAAGTCATATTCTTGATTTTGTCGGATCCGGCGGCTATCTCCTGTCTGGTAAGATTTAACGAGACTCCTGTCCGGTTTCGGAATCTGACTTCTTTCTCCAACTCTTCTATTCCTTTATCCTTTGCAAGGCGGAGGGCGAATTCCATGCCCTCTGTACGTCCTTGCATATATTGATCTAACTTGCTCATTTCTGGATCTCCTTTAAAAATTCCACAAGTTCTGTTTCACTGTTTGGGTACTTGTTGTATTTCGAATGATATGTCCATTTTGGAATTTCACCTTTTCTGTCCGGTTCCGGTCCTCCTATCAGATGCATGTAATATGGTTCTTCCGGCACATACCAGCTGTTTTCTGGCAAAGACTCTTTCTCGTATTCTTCTACGATCAAACGGGCGCCGTTTTCGAAATCGTATTTGTAATATTTCACGCCGGTATGATTATCGGTGTACCAGAGTCCCCAGTTCTTATAGTTTCTCAACCATTCTTTGCGTTGGTCATTATTCTTCATGATTGGCAATCCTGGCTGTTCCGGTTCCTCCTGACAGTCTTCTACAATATTTTTGAGAATTCTGAGTCCTGCTACAAGCATTTGTTGTTTTTTAATCACCAACTCTGGAAATCCTGCTTCTTCTTTCTCAACTTCCGTCATCTGTTTTAACAGGTCTTCTTGTTTTTGCAGATATATTGATAGATCGCCCGTTGATGGAATCGGGATATCTTTTAAATCTTCCGGCCACGCATCCGAGATTTTATCTGTATTTCTCAGATGTTTTACCATCTCGCGGAATCGCCGGAATGGTCTTCCTGATGCTTTTTGTCCGGTGTTTCTGTTGCCGGTTGGCAGCTCTTTTCCTGAATATTCTCTGTTGGCCGATGAGCCGAAGCATTACATTCGTATCCGCAAGCTCCATGTTTTTCACAATTCCAACAGCATTTTCTATTACAATTTTCTCCATCCCCTGCTATCACTTTCTGAGCTGCTTCGAGAGTACAGGTGAATCCTTCTCGGTGAATACACTTTCCAGCATTGGTTTCTTTCTTCTCTGGCTTCTCAGGTGCATCAATTGTGGTCATTTTGACCGGTTTCTTTATGGAGTAGCGCCTGATCAGTTCTTCGGTCAGCTTCTGCCAGGTCATTTCTTTTTCTTCCGGGCTGTCTGGGTTGAATGTGATCCTATCCGGATGTCCTGATAGTTCAGGTACCCATTTCTGTGCTTTACATAGCAATAGAGCATACTGATCATCTTTGTTCCCATCAGCTTGTCTCCATTGCGGATCCTGGCTGTTGTGTTCTTTTTCAAGCTGTCAAAGAATCTTTCTATCTGCAGTTCTACGGGAATCGGCGTCTCGTCTTCTGCAGACTTCTGCTGCCTTGTTGCCTGTTCTATTGTCATCTGCCCTGGAATGTCTGCATTTAACGCCTGCCGATCTTTCAGAAGTTGGATATCCGGAAGTGTCAGGATTTTGTTTTTCATGTACATCTCGTATGCCAGCTTCTGCAGTTCCGGTTCCAGGGATGCTGCAGCATCTGCCACAGAAATGTTAATCTCTCCATCCTGAAGCTCTTCCATCAATTCCTCTGACAGATGATTGCTAATGTTCTTATAACGGCCAAACTGAGCGTTTGACACTCCAAGGAGTTCTTTCAAATTCTCTCTGACTGTTCCCGTTATGCCAACCTTCTCTTTCAGACCTTTAACAATCTTCTCCATCTCCAGAGCTTCCTGCATTCTTTCCCAGTCGTTTTTATCTCTGTAATTGTTTGCTTGAATCACCTTGAATTGTCTGAGGAACGGCGTGATTGCTTCTCTCTGCTCTGGTGTCAGTTCTTTGTCCTCTGAAACATTGATTTCCGCAGCATACATGCACGGAACCTTCTCAAATCTGGCGTCTCCTTCTTCGATCAGTTCTATGCAACATAATCTTCTACGATGTCCGGCAAGTACTTTATCTTCTCCATCTACATTCTCTATCAGAATTGGCTGCATCAGGTACCTGTGATCTTTATCGACGCCTTGAGTTTGCTGATATTTTTTGTCGTGTAGAAATTCTCCTGAGTCGGCACCAGTTCTCTGGGATCCTTGTATATGATTGCCTGCTTCTCTTTTCTTTCCGGCAAGGACCGCTTTGACAGCATGTCCAGCGCACTAAATTTCTCTCTTCATTGTGTTACCTCCCTATCATCTGCAGATATTCCTCTACAAGTGTCTGATAGTCTTCTGCTGCCGCCGATCGCTTGCTATATAACACAACCGGTGTTCTGGCATATGTGCTCTTTGCAACTGCCAGAGAATTTCTAATCACCGTTTTCATCGTTGGATACCATTCCCTTATAATCTCTGCTCCCTGGCTATGTGCTTCATTGTATTTGTTGTATTTGCTGATAAAACACCTTACATTCTCCAGATCAGGATTCAATTCGCATTTAATCTCATCAATCTGATCCAGAAGCTCATCCATGCCTTCTGTTGTGTTGTCGTCGACTTCTACCGGGATTAGAACATCATCTGCTGCCGTCAGTGCATTTATGACAGATACATTGATATCCGGAGCATTATCGATCACGCAGAAATCATAGTTGTCTTTCACCTGCTGCAGGGCGTTCTTTAGTCTGGTCTGCTGAGGTCTTACACGGTCCATCGTTACCTCCATGTTTGCTGTCAGAAGGTTCAGATTCGCAGTGATCACATCTAAATTCTCGTAATCTGTTTTCTGGATCAGACTTGCCATATCCGGTTTCTTGTCAACCATTATCTTGTCTATTCCTGCTCCTTCCTGAGTACGTCGGTTCATCCCCCTCGAGCAGTCTCCCTGTTTGTCGTTATCTACAAGAAGGACTCTCTTGCCCTTTGTAGAAAGAATGTAAGCAATATTGATGCTTGAGGTGGTCTTTGCCACCCCGCCTTTTAAATTGATGATTGCAATTATCCTCATAGTCGTTCCCCTTTTTCTCTATTCTTTTCTTTTTCCACAGCTACAGCCATCTCCGGGTTCCAAGAATTTACCCATTGTATTTCCTGATCTGCAGTAATCTACATTCAGTCCTTCTGCATGACTTTTGTAGATGCACTCTTTGCAAAGCACAATATTTTTATACTTTTTCATGAGTTGATAAGCTGCTGTCTTGCCAAAACTATTGATTTCGTTGTACTCATTCAGCACCGTGCAATGAAATCTCCCATGTTCGCAATGCTCTGCGCAGTGTTCTTCCAGCTTCTCCTGGTCCTTGATCTGCTCCGGATATTTACAGAGATGATCGCAGATATACTCTGAGAATTCATTCATGATAGATTCCATGACGTTTTCTTCTTTCTCTGTCTGCTCTTTGCATCCACTCCGGTTTTCCTTTAACTGGTTCATCTTCAAACATATCCCTCCCTGTTCGTCTTTATAGTATGTAAATCGGTACCTGATCTAATAATGGTACCCAGGCATTCCATTGTTCTTTGATCCTGTTCCGGTCTCAGGCTCCAGCCTTTGCCCCATAGTTCTTCTGCATTCATCTTTTCTCTTTTCCATCTCCTCCTGCAGCCATCCGGAATAACTGTGTTTCTCAGTCTTTTCTGACAATTGGTGTGCATCAGGAAGGGCATGGACGGCCGCATATACTCGCTTCCATTCTTCTGCATTCCTGATCGGTTCTCCTCTGGTGTCTTTCCATCCGGATCCGGCCAGTTCTTCCAACTTCAGGATTCTGCTGCTTACATATGCGTCCCGGGTATGTACACAGATCTCCGAAGGTACTGTCATGCGTTCCAAGGCTTCTGCCAGTGTGAGCAGGACTGTCTGGTGATAGTTCCCTTGTAATGTCCGAAGCCCTCTCTGGTCTTTTCCTCATTGTGCACCAGTACTGAGAGGACATATCCACATTTTCTGTTTGTAGCGCCCTGGAAGGTGCTGCTGGTTT
>ENA-OQCP01000434-OQCP01000434.1-human-gut-metagenome-genome-assembly--contig:-NODE-434-length-19022-cov-4.084308_pt1 | contig 19022 bp, 21 predicted proteins | sample MGYA00242760_ERZ504583 | MGnify/ENA primary metagenome ERZ504583 (study PRJEB26092, sample SAMD00036308) | human gut metagenome | host: Homo sapiens | study: EMG produced TPA metagenomics assembly of...
CGCCTGTCACCAACCGCACAGGAGCTGTGCTGGCAGCGGACATTGGCGGCGTTGGCCGTGAATGAAGCAAGACCTTTGGCAGACCTATTCTGCCGAAGGTCTTTTTACGGGATACGAGGTGAATTATGAGAAAGCTGTTAAAAAGAATGTCGCCTGCAAGAATAATTGCGCTCGGTTTTGCAGCCACGATATTTATAGGCTCGGGTCTGCTGATGCTGCCGTGCAGCGTGCAAAACGGCGTAGACTTAAAATACATAGACGCGCTTTACACTTCGGCGAGCGCCGTCTGCGTGACGGGACTCGTGACCGTCGATATAGGGGACACGTTCACCGCGTTCGGTCAGTTCGTTGTTGCGGCACTGATACAGATAGGCGGACTCGGAGTCGCGTCAATGGGCGCGGGCGTATCTTAGCGGTCGGAAAGAGGATAAATCTGAAAGGTCGGCGTGTTTTGCGCGATGCGATGAATCTCGACTCAGGCAAGGGAATAGTAAAATTTATAAAAAGCGTGTTTTTGACTACGGCGGCATTTGAGCTCGTCGGTGCGGCGCTGAGCTTCATTGTTTTCGTGCGCGATTACCCGCCGCTCAAAGCTCTCGGAATAAGCCTTTTTCACTCCGTCGCCGCGTTCAACAACTCCGGCTTCGACATCCTCGGAAACTTCCAAAGCCTCTCCGCCTACAAAGAGGATGTGTTCTTAAATCTCGTGACCTGCCTTTTGATATTCTTCGGCGGAATCGGCTTTCTCGTTATCCGCGAGATTGTCGAAAAGCGCTTTCGCTGGCGCAGATTTTCAATGCACACCAAAGTCGTGCTCACGATGAGCGTCGCGCTGACGGTCGGCGGCGCGGTGATTTTCAGAATTACAGAAAATATGCCGTGGATAGGAGCCCTTTTCAACAGCGTGACCGCGAGGACGGCGGGCTTCTCGACATATTCGCTCGGCGAATTTTCAAACGCGGGACTGCTCGCTATGATCTTTTTAATGTTTGTCGGCGCGTCGCCAGGCTCCACCGGCGGCGGAATAAAGACGAGCACGCTGTTTGCGCTGATACAGGGCATAAAGACCGCCGCGACAAACACCTCGGGAAAGGCTTTTCACTATTCTGTGCCGCACGGTGTGTTCCGCAAAGCGTCGGTCATAGCGGTCATGGGTATAAGTGTGATAGCAGTGGGAACATTTATGCTCTGCGCCTTTGAGCCGGATATAGCAATAAGGGATGCCTTGTTCGAGATGACGAGCGCGTTCGGCACGGTGGGACTCACTACCGGGATAACCACGGGACTATGCACCGCGAGCAAGCTTACATCAATAGTCATGATGTATATCGGCCGCTTGGGGCCGCTTACAATAGCGACTCTCTGGTACTTCACAAACGGAGATCGAATAAAATATCCCGACGGAAACATAGCCATAGGCTGAGAACGGAGGACAAAGATGTTTAAAAAATCAAAAAGCGACAGCAAATCTTACGGAATAATCGGACTCGGGCGCTTCGGCTCTGCTCTGGCTGTGGAGCTTGCGAAATCGGGCGCGGAGCCGCTCGTAATCGACGGAAACGAGGAAAAGGTGCGCGAGATGCGCGAATACACGGAGAACGCCTTTGTCGTCAGCAGCTTTGACAAAAAGACTCTCTCGGAGACCGGAATACAAAACTGCGACGTCGTGGTGGTCTGCATCGGAGAAAAGATGGACACTTCGATTCTGACTACTCTCAACGTTGTCTCTCTCGGCGTGCCGACGGTCATATCAAAGGCCGCGAGCGCCGAGCAGGGCGAGATACTCAAGAAGCTCGGCGCAGAAGTCGTCTACCCCGAGAGGGATATGGCAGTCAGACTCGCCCACAAACTGGAAACTCCCAATATGCTGGACTTTGTTCAGCTGAGCCGAAAGCTGAATCTCCTTAAGCTTGAAGTTCCGCGTAAGATCGTCGGAATGACGATAATGTCCGCCGATATGCGGGGAAGGTTCGGAGTAAACATAATCGCTATAGAAAACAACGGAAATTTGACAGACAATGTGCATCCCGATTATATGTTCCGTGAGGGCGATATTCTCTATGCTGTCGGCAGCGAAAAAAGCATGACGCGCCTGTCCGATTGGATGGATGAGACAAGATAAAACTACGGGCACCGTGAAACCGGTGCCCGTCTTTTATGCGGTTTTGTTTGTCGGCCGGATTTTGAGCTTATCGCGAACATCTTTTTACGATTCTGTCTGCTGTTTTGTATTCTTCTTTGGTGTGAATAAAAAGAAGAATATTCACGCTACCCGCACACTCTCCCCGTCAGGAATATGCCGTCGAGCGGCTAAGTCAAGGCACTCGGATCGACTTCATTGCCTCGGCAAAGTGAAATTTGTTCATTGCTTTTCTGTAACAAAAAATCGATTCTTTATTTCTTCCTGTCATTTCGAATCATTGCATACCACACCTCGTCACAGATTCCGAGGTTGTTCTTCCCGGCAGCTCTAAGAATACCTTCCCGTTTCATTCCGGCTTTTTCCATAACGCGTCCTGACTTTGGATTGTTTACATCATGACAGGCGGCAATACGATTTAGTCCGACAACATCAAAAAGATAATCCATCACGCATTTAATGCTTCAGGCATTAATCCCTGCCCCCAGTACGCCCGGCTCATACAATAAGCCATGTCAGCAGCCTTTGTATTCTCATTAAGCTTTACAACAGAAATATTACCAATAGCCTTTCCTGTTTCTTTATACTCCATAACCCAATTAAAGTATCCGCCATCTTCATATCCGGGTATCCAATCGGCGAGAAGGCTCTTTGTCACTTCAACGCTCGAATGTGTCGGCCATGTCAGGAATCTCGCGACTTCGGGATCAGATGCCCAATTTGCATACATATCCTCTGCATCCTCTAATCTGAATCTTCGAAGTATCAATCTATCGGTTTCTATTCTTTGCGTTCCTGCTTTATTCATATTTTCTCCCCTTTAAACTCCTACTTGTCTTTATAATGCCTTTCTCATATACCGCGGCTCGTATTCGGCATATCCGTGCTTCGGATAGAATGAATAGGACTCAAACCACCGCTCCGGCGGATCGCCGAGATGCACCCGCGCTGCCGTAATGCCGTTGCCGCGCATTCCCGCCTCTATCGTTTCAAGCAGAGCCGAACCGATGCCCTTGCGCTTTTCCGATGCCTTTATATACAGCCGATGAATAAACGCTTCATTCGTTCCTTTGATCCTCGAATACCCGCCGCAGCCGATCACCCTGTCGTTATCATCCGCCGCGATCCAGAACATATCCCCACGGTCAAAGTAATTCTTTTTGATATCGAGCAGTCCATACAGGATCACCTCCCTCCTTAAAAATTTGCAAAGAAAAAGACGATAGTTTTTTCTCTATCTCCTTTGCTAAACATTTTTATGAAATTTTTTATTTTATAAAAATGGAATTTGTATGAATGATATGAATACTGTACCATCCCTAGTTTAAAGCATAATATAAAGTATCTATATAAGAAGAATTCTTGCCCTACTTGTTCTTTACATCATGCTTCTAATTAATCTAAAAATGTAGTTTTCATATATTTTAGGAAATCATTTGATTTTCGAAGAACCTCTTCGAATACATCTATTTTACTTTTTCCTAATAAGCCAAATGTATTTGAAATCTTACTATATTCCTTACCTTTTCTGTGTCCAGATCCAGTAGATCTTAACTTCTGTAAATCCCTTAAAAACTTAATATGATTTTCATATCCAACAGCCTCGTTTGATTTTATCCATTTTTCAAGTTTACTTATTCCTTTAATATCAGTTTGAACATCTCCAGGAATGATTAATTGCTTTTCATTAAGTGAATCAATCAAAACTTTAACTAACGACAAAACTAATTGATCGAATTCTGGCTGACTCTCCCAAGCGGGATTCTAATTTGAGTTAGATTATATTGATCTTCCGCAGATAATGCAGATATAAATCCCAGCCATATTTTTCGTTCCATTGCTTTATTAAAGAACCATAAAGATCTTGAAATTTATGATCTTCCATATTTGACTCCGTAAATATATTACAGAAATCCCTTTGGAAAGATACCTGGCTTACTCCTTCTTCACCTACTATATTGTAACTTTTCCAGTATCCACGCTCACTTTCAGGTAAATCTCTTCCTAAATCGCCCAAATAAACTGCTATACAATTTTTATGATGATTATCTATTTCAATACCCCATAATGATTGACAACTCAAATATCCATCTCTAATCTCATATAACTCAGGTTTATTTACATATTTTTGTAATACATCACGCTTAAAAAATACTGGTGTTAAATACATAGGAGCATCTGGATTAGACCCAAAATAATTATTCAGCTTATCTGGATTGCACGTGTTAAAAATCTCTTTTCCAAACTCGTCAACACCAATAATAAAGTCCTCGTAACTTCTTCTTTTTCATACGGCCAATAACCACATTCCTCAATTGGCGCTGGCATAAGAATTTTTTTGCCCATTAAGACACTATACACATATGTTGGAAAATTCATATCACCGCCCCATAATCCATAAAACAGACCATTATCTTTAGATCGATATTAAACTCTTCTAGCCCAAAATCAGATATTTCCCCATCAAACCTAGCTCTAATATCAAAAAAAAGTAGAATTGCCATCTGTTTTGCTGCTGAATAATTACGTAAAAACTTCATTTTAACTTGAATCGTTGTATCATCAATATATTTAACCGCTTCTTCACTTTTCCCATTTTCATACATAGCCCAATATGATTTACTATTTTTGTTATATCGAAGATTGTTTAATAAGATAAACTCCTGTGATAACTCAATATAATCTTCCTCAACACCATAAAAATCACGATAATATAAAATAGATTCAAAACCAATCTTTTAGCAAATTCGCTTTATACTCATATGCGTATCCATTTCCTTCAAATCCGGGATTTCCTTGCTCGTTAGCAGAAACATCCCACCCAACATCATTATACACATCATCTATATGATTTAGCGAAACTAATCCACACCAAAATCCTGCATCTGCACCATTCATATCTTTGTGACCGGATACCTGTATCCATTGTTCTTTTCCTAAATTTCTCTTTATATATTCCACATTCTTGGTCTGCAAAATTATTTCTTTTACTCCATCCATCAAAATAACTCCTAACATAATTTGATTTTTAGATAGTATAAACAATGTTGTAAGACGTTAATAACCAAACCCATTATTTAGATCTTTCTATGTTCTCTATATCTACCATCGCTCTTCTATATTCTTATTTAGATTGATTTTGTTGCTTCATTGATACCTTGTAAAAAAGCTATAACTGCTGCTCCAACCATTGGTATTCCGTATGGGCTTAACAGAAATCCTAATATCAATGCTTCTATGCCTGTTGAAAAATCCTTTTGAAACAATGATACAGCTCCAACAATGACACACATAAGCATTAGCAAATACAGTGTTGTTGTTCCTATAGCCAGTAAAAATGTCAGAAATGTAGTGAGGATACTTAACAACAAGCTAATTGGAAACAAAATATTTTAATATCCATCTCATAAATCCCCTCCATTTCTACTAAATCATTTTAAAATGCCTTAAAGCATCCATGATAGCTTCTTCTTTTTCCGGTGTGCATTGTGGAATAACCTGTTTTTCCTTTTTTGATTTATTATAATGCTCCCTCAGTACAATTCCACATTTCTTTTTAATCTGTGCAATATAGAGTGTCGAAACCTTTAAATCAAACTTTTCCAATATATATTCCTTGATTTGTGCATAAGTAGCTTTACTTTCAGCACTTGTCAAATCAAGCTCATCAAGCGTAATTTCAACATCTATATGCTTATCGATATCAAGTTTGGACAATAATGCTACCGTCTCCACATGCGCTGTCCTCGGGAAAAGATCGACGGGTGTCGCTTCTTCGACTTCGTAGCCCAGTTCTTTGAACACGGCGCAGTCGCGTGCGAGCGTCGCGGGGTCGCAGGAGACGTATACTATCCTGTCGGGAGCCATGCCTGCGGCGGCTTTAATCGTCTGCTCCGAGCAGCCCTTGCGCGGTGGGTCGAGGACTATTACCTCCGGGCGCTTGCCCTCGCCGAGAAGCTTTTCGGCGGCTTCGCCTGCGTCCGCGCAGATGAACCGCGCGTTTTCTATGCCGTTTGCGGCGGCGTTCTTCTTTGCGTCCTCTATCGCCGGCGCGACGGTTTCTATGCCGATGAGCTCCTCCGCCTTGTCTGCCATCGAAAGCCCTATCGTGCCCGCGCCGCAGTAGAGGTCGAGCAGGAGCTTTATTTTTTCCGCTCCGGCGTATTCGGCGGCTTTTTTGTAGAGACGCTCCGCCTGAGCGCGGTTGACCTGATAGAACGACAGCGGCGATATGCGTACCTTTACTCCGCAGAGTATGTCCGTTATGCAGCCGTCGCCGAGGAGCGGGATGCACTTTTCGCCGAGCACTGCGTTCGTGTCGTCGGGGTTTATGTTTGCAAGAATGCTTTTTATAGCTTTTTCATCTTTGAGTGATTCGATGAGCTTGTCGGTGTGCGGCAGGTTTTCCTGTGCACTGACGAGGCAGAGCATTATCTCGCCCGTCGCGAACGCTTTTCGCAGATATATGTGCCTGACAGCCCCGCTTCTGCTTGTTTCGTCGTAGACGGAAATATTATATTTTTCTATCCAGTCCGCGACCGTGCCGAGTATTTTTTCGAACTCCGGCGGCGCGAGGCGGCACGCGCGGCAGTCAACTATCCTGTGCGAGCGGCGGGAGTAGAAGCCGATTTTCAGTTCACCGTTTTCGCGTCCCACCGGGTACTGCGCCTTATTGCGGTAGCCGTCCGGCGAGTCCGCGCCGATTATCGCTTTAGTTCAACATCAAGTCCACCGATGCGCGAAAACGCGTCGCTCACGGCATCGGATTTGAGCTTTAATTCCGCGCCGTAGCTCATGTGGCGGAACGAACAGCCGCCGCAGCCGGGATATGCCGGGCAGTCGTTGTCGGTTCTGTCCGGCGACGGCTTGATTATTTTCGTGCACTTGCCGACGGCGTAGCTCTTCTTCGCCTTGATTATGTGCGCTTCTATTATATCTCCGGGCGCGGTCGCGGGGACGAACACGGCGAGCCCGTTGTATCTGCCGACTCCGCTGCCCGTCAGCGAGACCGAATCTATATGAAGTTCAATGTCGTCATTTTTGTTGAGAAGCAAAATATCACCCCGAAAAATCTTTATTAAAGTATATCAAACGGCGGTCGATTTTGCAATACGGGAGAAAATCCATTGACAGCGGGCGGGCAAAAATATATACTTGACTTGGATAAAATTTCTCCCGAAAGGAACTGATAAAATGATAAGAGTTACCGTCTGGAACGAGGGCGTCCATGAGGTCGAATCGCCCGAGATAGCGGCAGTTTATCCCCACGGAATCCACGGTCAGATAAAGAGCTTCCTCGACACGCAGGAGGATATCGAGGTGCGCACCGCGACCCTCAACGACCCCGACTGCGTCTGCCGCCCGAAGTGCTCGAAAACACCGATGTGCTCATCTGGTGGGGACACAAGGCGCACGACGAAGTGCCCGACGAGCTTGTTGAGCGCGTGCATGACAGAGTTCTGCGCGGCATGGGCTTCATAGCGCTGCACTCCGCGCATTTTTCGAAGCCTTCAAGCGCCTTATGGGTACCTCCTGCGCCCTGCATTGGCGCGACGGCGATTTTGAGCGCCTCTGGACAGTCAATCCCGCGCACCCGATAGCAAAGGGCATCGGCGAATATGTTGAGATACCCGTCGAAGAGATGTACGGCGAGAGCTTTGATATCCCTGAACCCGACGAGCTTGTTTTTATGGGCTGGTTCTCCGGCGGCGATGTGTTCCGCTCGGGCTGCTGCTGGAGAAGAGGGCGCGGAAAAGTATTTTATTTCCAGCCCGGTCATGAGGCAACCCCACATATTATATCCCGCAGGTTCAGCAGATTTTAATAAATGCCGTTCGCTGGGCGGCTCCGTATGAAATCATCGACGAGATAGTCTGCCCCCACGCCGAGATCTCGCCCGAGCAGGCGAGAAGAGAACGCGGCGAATAAGTAAAATATTATTTATTGCGAAAAATATTGACTTCCCAAACAGAAACAGTATATAATAGCCTTATGAAAAAAGAAGTTAGGCTGTGCGCTAAGCGTGCAGCATCTATTTGGGGAGAAGACAAGCGACCGTCTGATATCTGTCAGCCGGCCGCTTCCCTTTTTTGAAAAAGACAGCTGATTTCGGTCAGCTGTCTTTCTGTTTATTCGCGGTGTTCATGAGCATAAGCACTTTTTCGAGCAGGTCGAGCATCTTATCCTGCGGCATGATGCGCACTGCTATGTGCGGCTTGCCTGCGGCGCTGACTGTTACCCTGCCGGGGAAGCCCGCGGCTATCGCGGAGATCTCCTGCATGTCGAGGTCGTCGATATAGAGCAGCAGCTTGTCGCCCTTGCGCCCGATCTCATAGATGTTGTGCTGGGCGGAATACGCCCGGAGCAGTGAAGTCCTTATCAGTCCGAGCACGGGAGCGGGCGGCTCGCCGAATCGGTCGATGAGCTCATCCGTGACATCGTCCGCATCTGCGCGCGAGGTTATGTCCGCGATGCGGCGGTAGATGCCGAGCCTCTGCGGCACGCTCTCGATATATGTCGGCGGGATGTGCGCGTCTATCGGCAGATCGACAAGACATTCTTTCTTCGGCTTCTTTGTCTGGTCTCCGCGCTCCTCGCTTATCGCCTGTTCGAGCATCTGGAGATACATCTCGTAGCCGACAGCTTCCATGTGACCGTGCTGCTGTGCGCCGAGCACATTGCCCGCACCGCGCAGTTCGAGGTCGCGCATGGCTATCTTGAAGCCCGAGCCGAACTCCGTGAACTCTCTTATCGCGTCGAGCCTGCTCGTGGCTATCTCCGTCAGCTCTGCCGGGTCTGAATGTGAGATACGCGCTCGCTCTGCGCGACGAGCGTCCGACGCGCCCGCGTATCTGATGAAGCTGGGCGAGACCCATGCGGTCGGCGTCCTCGATTATAAGGGTGTTGACATTCGGAACATCAACGCCCGTTTCGATTATAGTCGTGCATACCAATATATCTATCTCGCCCTCGAGCAGCTTGCGCCAGACTTCGCTCAGTTCGTCTTCGCTCATCTTGCCGTGGGCTATGCCGACAACGGCATCGGGCAGCATATCTTTTATTTTTGCAGCCGTGTGCTCTATGCTCTCAACGCGGTTATGCAGATAATACACCTGCCCGCCGCGCCTAAGCTCTGCGTTCATCGCCTGCGCGAGCATCTCGGGATTGTGCTCGACAACATAGGTCTGCACCGGCGAGCGATCGTGCGGCGCTTCTTCGAGTATTGACATATCGCGTATGCCGGAGAGCGCCATGTTGAGCGTCCTCGGTATGGGCGTCGCGGTCAGCGTCAGAACGTCGACCTTGGGATAGAGCTCCTTGAGCTTCTCTTTCTGAGCCACGCCGAAGCGCTGCTCCTCGTCGATTATTATCAGCCCGAGGTCGCGGAACTGAACATCTTTTGAAATGAGTCTGTGCGTGCCGACGACGATGTCGACGCTTCCGCGCCTCAGACCGGTTATCGTATCTTCGATCTCTTTTTTCGAGCAGAAGCGCGAGAGCATACGCGCCTCGACCGGGAAGCCCTCTATCCTCTTTAGCACCGTCTGATAGTGCTGATAGGCGAGAATTGTGGTCGGCACAAGAATAGCGCACTGCTTGCCGTCCGCAACGCACTTGAACGCGCCGCGAAGTGCTACCTCCGTCTTGCCGAAGCCAACGTCGCCGCAGAGCAGTCTGTCCATGGGGCAGCTTCTCTCCATATCGCCCTTTATTTCATCGATGCATCTGAGCTGATCCGAGGTCTCATCGAACTCGAACCTGCGCTCGAAGTCGCTCTGCATATCCGTGTCGGGCGAGAATGCGTGACCCTCGATTTTGAGCCTGCGCGAATACAGCTCCGTGAGCTCCTTTGCCATATCCTTGACCGCACTGCGCACGCGCGAGCGGGTCTTCTGCCAGTCCTTGCCGCCGAGCTTGTTGAGCGGACGGGCTTGTCGTCGCCGGACGGACCGATGTATTTCGAGACCTGGTCGAGCTGAGTGACCGGGACATAGAGAATGTCGCCCTTGTCATAGCGAATTTTGATATAATCTTTTATCGTGCCGCTCGCTTCGAGCTTGTTTATGCCCTCGAATATGCCGATACCGTGCGCGACATGAACAACATAGTCGCCGCGGTGCAGTTCATCGAGGCTGTGAAATGCGTTCGAGCTTTTGCGGACGTTTCTCTTCGGCTGAGCGACCGCCGCCCTGCCAGAGTGGGTGAATACGGTTATTTTTGCCAGCGGATATTCAAATCCCGCCGAGAGACAGCCGGGCACAACGGTCAGCGTGCCGGGAGCCAGTTCGTTCGGCAGTTCGTCCATGTAGAGCGCGCTGTAGCCGTCGTCTATAAGATCGCCGCGCAGTGCGTCGGCGGCCTTGCGCGTACCCGCGAAGATAACGCAGGCGCGTTTATTTCTGTCCGTCAGCGCGTCGAGGTCGTCCTTGAGAACGGAAAACGAGCCGTTCCACGCTGTTATCTGCCTTGCGTTGACGCCGATGAGCTCCTTTACGGGCGTGTCGAATCCGCCGCGCGGCAGATTGTCCATGTATATGGCGCCCATCTGCTCATAGTTGTTCAGCAGGTCTGAGAGATGCAGAGAAAATCTGTCGAGTCCGGGGCAGAGCTCGCCCTCCTCGAACATCGCCTTCATCGCCTCGTGCATGAGCCCGATGGCGGCGTTAAACCGCTCTTTGACGGAAAAGCTCTCGCTCACGCAGAGAATATAGCCCTTCGCGTAGTCGAATATTGAAGCCACATCGTAGAGCAGGGGCATATATTTGTCCGTCGATTGCAGGCGCAGACCGCCCTTTATTCTGTCGATATCCTTGTCAACGCACTCGCGCGCCTTGACCGCGCCCTTGCCGCGTATCTCCGAGCGAAAACGCTCGAGCAGCTCGACGAATTCGTCCGTGTCGGGCGGGAGAATCTCGTTTGACGGGGTTATTTTTATCTTTTCAATGTTGTCCGTGCGGCGCTGAGTTTCTATATCAAAATACGCCATGCTGTCTATTTCGTCGCCCCACAGCTCGAGGCGGCAGGGATATTCCTCGCCGGGCGTGAAGAAGTCGAGCACTCCGCCGCGCACTGCATACTGACCGACTCCGTCGACCTGCGCCGAGCGGGAGTAGCCGGCGCGAAGCAGCGCTTTTACTATATCCTCGAGCGGCATCTCGTCGCCGACGGCGAGTTCAATCGTGCGGTTTTTAAGCTCTTCGGGCGGCAGAGTCAGCTGCGACGCCGCCTCTGCGGAGCAGATTACCGCCTGCGCTTCGCCGCGAAGCATCTTGTCGAGCACGCCGAGCCGCCTGTGCTCATATTCGCGCGACTGGCTCTCCGTCGAGCGGAACGCAAAATCCCTCGCGGGATAGAGCAGAGCGCGGCAGCCGAGCGTTTTCATGTCGAGCGCAAGGCGCGAAGCCTGCGCCTCGTCCGCCGTTATCACAAGCACGGGTCTGCCGCAGTCCGCGTTCAGCGCGGCGGCGAAATGCGCCTTGTGTATATGGGAAAGACCCGTCATGCCTATGGGCAGACGGGTGTTTTTGACGCAGTCGAGCAGCGCGCCGTATTCTTCTATTTTCTTTGCCGATGCAATAAGACCGTTCATAATACCTCTTTATACCCCTGTGATGAAGTATATTTGATTTGCCTAAAATCCAATTATACTATGCGCGGCTGAAAAATTCAATGATACGAAAAGCAATATTTGCAAAATTTTTACTGCGCGACCCCCGCTGCTTTGCAGTTTTTCAGATGCTCCTGATAGGTCTTTGCAAAATAGTAGTTGCCGTCGTTGTCGGTGACGAAGAAATAGTAGTCCGTGTCCGCCGGGTTCAGCGCGGCGTTTATCGCCTCGATTCCGGGGTTCGTTATCGGACCTGCCGGGAGCCCCTTGCGGTCGTAGGTGTTGTAGAACTCATCGTACTTGTCTGCCTGATCCTCGCTTATATATGGCTTGACGCTGCGCTTTAAATAGAAAACCGTCGCGTCGCACTGCAGGCGCGGATAGCTCGATGAATTGAGCCTGTTGTGGAGCACGGAGGAGACATTCGCCATGACCGACGGCACCGACGCCTCCTGCTGGATTATCGAAGCGAGCGTGATTATCTCGTCCATGGACATGCCGATTTTTTGAGCTTTAGCATACATATCGTCTGTGAGCTTCGATTCAGTGTTTGCGAGAAAGCGTCCGAGCGCCTTTTCCGCGCCCTCGCCGACATAGAAATCATATGTGTCGGGATAGATATAGCCCTCGAGCAGGAACGGGCGATCCTGCGGATTGTTTATAGCTTTAACGAATTTGTTGTCCCGTTCGGTGTTGTTGACCGCCGAGATAAACTCGTCCTTTGTGCATACGCCGCCCTCTTCGAGCTTCTGCGCCGCCTGAATGACAGTCGTACCCTCGGGAAAGGTCAGCCTGACCGTCTCCGGCGCGGGAGCGGGCTTGAGACGATCAATCAGCGAGCAGGAGCAAAGGCTCAGCGCGAGAATAAAAATCAGCAAAGCGGCGATATATTTTTTGAAATTTTTCATTTTTTGCACCTCCGTCTTTCGGACAAGATGATTCTATCAAAAATAACGAGCAAATTCAACTTTCTTCTTCGCGGAATATCGGCGCGCCCGCGCGGAAAGCTAAAAACGCAAACGCAAAGAAAGGAGAATTTTTGTGGACAAGCCGAAAAAGCAGAAGAAAAAGATAATCGAAATTCCGCAGTACAACGACCCGATGAACAAAGAGGGAGTTATCCCGACCGATGTTCTCGGCAGTTATTCGGGCACTCCGATCGACGGCTCGCAGCCCGTGCAGGATGTAGACGACCTGTAAAAATAAAAAAGTTCCCCGAAAAAAGTTAAAGCCGAATGTGTGCAGCATTCGGCTTTAGCTTTGGGGAAAGAGAAAATAAAAATGAAAAAAGAAGTTGACAATTATTAAAACCAGATAGGTAGTTGTCTCTTCGGTACCTCTTGGGTACACATATAGAATAATTGCGCCGTGTTGCATCAAGTATACATAAATGTGAACAAACTGTAAACAATAACCGCTTTTTCAATCGTCTCTGACATTTTTAGGCATTTTTGTTGAAAATTCTCGCCGGGGAGTTCGTTTTTTCTGAGGGCGTTCGAGCGGTAATTGCGAGTATTCGGTTGTATTATTTACATTTTCGGTATAAAATAACATTTGGTATATTTTTATATATCCGGCAGTATATGCTGCACAAGCAAACGAAAGGTTTGATACAATGGATTATTCACTGACAAAGAAGGCCGCCGAGGAGCAGATCACCGCAAAGCTCTCGCACTTTTTCGGCGTAACTCCCGAGGAGGCAACTACGAGCAGTTTTACAAGGCTATCGCGATGATAACCCGCGATATGCTCAGACAGGGCAGACATGAGTTTGAACAGCGCTGCGAAGAGAGCGGCTCGAAGCGCGTGTACTATATGTGCATGGAGTTCCTCATGGGACGCTCGCTCAAGAACACGCTCTATAACCTCAATCTCATCCCCGTCATGGAGGAGGCACTCAAAGACTTCGGCATAAAGCTCGACAAGCTCTATGACTGCGAGCCGGACGCGGGTCTCGGCAACGGCGGTCTCGGCCGTCTCGCGGCGTGCTATCTCGACGCTTTGGCAACCGACGGCTATCTCGGCATGGGCTACTCCATTCTCTACGAATACGGTATCTTCAAGCAGAAGCTCGTTGACGGCTGGCAGACCGAGATGCCCGATTTCTGGCTCCCCGGCGGCGAGGTATGGCTCGTTGCGCGCGAGGAAAAGAGCGTTGACGTCAGCTTCGAGGCAATGTCGTTGACCGCTGGGAGGACGGCTATCACAGCGTCGATATAGAGAACGCGAAGAAGGTTCACGCCGTTCCCTACGATATGATGGTCGCCGGCAAGGACGGCAAGGGCGTCAGCGTCCTGCGTCTCTGGAGCGCAAAGAGCTCCGAGATAGACATGAACTCCTTCAATCAGGGCGATTACCTGCGCGCCATGGAGCAAAACGCCATGGCAGAGGTCATAAGCAAGGTGCTCTATCCCGCGGACAATCATCCGAGGGAAAGAGCCTGCGTCTGCGCCAGCAGTATTTCCTCGTCTCCGCGTCCGTTCAGGATATCATCAACCGCCACCTGCGCAAGTACGGCTCGCTCGACAATCTCTGCGACAAGATGGCTATCCATATCAACGACACCCACCCGACTCTCGCTATTCCCGAGCTTATGCGCCTGCTGCTTGACGAGTGCGGCTACAGCTGGGATGACGCATGGGATGTTGTGACAAAGGTTTTCGCCTACACGAACCATACCGTCATGAGCGAGGCTCTCGAATGCTGGAGCGAGGATCTCTTCCGCCGCCTGCTTCCGAGAATCTATCAGATAGTCAAGGAGATAGACAACCGCTTCCGCAGCAGCGTCTGGGAGCAGACCCACGACGCTAATAAGGTCGAGAGAATGGCTATAATCTCGAACGGCGTAGTGCGTATGGCGAACCTCTGCGTCGCCTGCTGCCACAGCGTCAACGGCGTCTCCGCCCTCCACAGCGAGATACTCAAGGACAGCGTGTTCCACGACTTCTATACCCTCACGCCCGACAAGTTCTGCAATGTCACAAACGGCATCGCCCACCGCCGCTGGCTCTGCCAGGCAAACCCGCGCCTGACTTCGATGCTCAGCGACCTTATCGGCGGCGAGTTCGTATATAACGCCGAGTGCCTCTCGGAGCTTGCAAAATATAAAGATAACCCCGCCGTGCTCGCGGAGATAGAGAAGATAAAGACCGCGAACAAAGCGGACTTCGCAAAGCGCGTCAAGGCGAAGACCGGCATCGAGCTCGACCCGAACTCCATCTTTGACGTTCAGGTCAAGCGCCTGCACGAGTATAAGCGCCAGCACCTCAACGCGCTCAACATCCTCGCGAAATATCTCGCGATAAAGGCGAATCCCTCGGGCGATTTCACGCCCCACACCTATATCTTCGGCGCAAAAGCGGCGAGCGGCTACTTCATGGCGAAGAAGATAATCAGTTTCATCTGCGCCCTCGCGGATCTCATCAACAACGACCCCGATGTCAAGGGCAGGCTCAAGGTCGTCTACATGGAGGACTACAACGTCTCCATGGCTGAATATATGATGCCCGCCGCCGATGTCAGCGAGCAGATATCCCTCGCCGGAACCGAGGCGAGCGGCACGGGCAATATGAAGCTGATGAAGAACGGCGCGATAACTCTCGGCACGCTCGACGGCGCGAATGTTGAGATTCACGACGCGGTCGGCGACGAGAATATAGTTATCTTCGGTATGACCACCCCCGAGGTCAATGAACTCAAGAGCAAGGGCTATGTTCCGATGAATTTCTACAACAACAATGCGGAGCTTCGCAATGTCATCGATTTCATAAACCGCGGCTTCTGCGGCAAGCAGTTCCCGGAGATCAGCGGAACTATTGTCTATCACGACCCCTACATGGTTCTCGCGGACTTCGCGGACTACCGTCAGGCGCAGAACAAAATAGACGAGCTCTGGGCGGACAGAACGCGCTGGAACTCGATGTCGCTGATGAACACCGCCTGCTCCGGCAGATTCGCCGCCGACAGAGCGGTAAACGAGTATGCAAAGAACATCTGGCACACCGTCCCCGCAAAATAAGGACTGCCACACCCGGCACAGACCAAAGAGTAAAAAAACCGCAACTTATGCTTTTAGCGTAGGTTGCGGCTTTTATCATAGTTTGCGGCTTTTGCCATATTTACTTTTGCTCTTTTAAGCGTTTTTTGCCCACTCGCGGTATCTGCATACGGCTTCGGGGCAAAGAAAACGCTTTCTGCATCCGACTGTGACAGCCCGTGAAAAGGATAGCCACACCCGGCGCAGACCAAAGAGCAAAAAGAGCCGCAACTCATGCTTTTAGCGTATGTTGCGGCTTTTATCATAGTTTGCGGTTTGGCATTTCACTGGGTGATTTATAGGACTCATCTTGCAAAAAAACAGCCCGCGAGGATATCCCCGCAGGCTGATTATTTATATTTACGCTTTGTGATAGAGCTTCTTGACTTGATAATGCGGCTCGCAGGTCAGGTTTATGCCGAGCTTGCGGTAGACATCCGCGTCAACCTGTGAAAGGATGACAGAGGAGTGTGCCTCGCAGCCGCGCAGGAGCGAGAGCGCGTCGAACGCTTTCTTTGCGGGCTCGCTCTGTATCGCGCTCATGGTCAGCGCGATGAGAACTTCGTCCGTGTGCAGGCGCGGGTTGTTGTTGCCGAGGATATTCGTCTTGAGCGACTGTATCGGTTCGATAACGCCGGGGTCTATGAGCAGCTGCTCCTTGGGCTGACCGCTTAACAGCTTTACTGCGTTGAGCAGTGCCGCCGAGCTCGCGCCGAGCAGAGAAGAAGTCTTTCCGGTTATCAGTCTGCCGTCGGGCAGCTCGATTGCAACTGCGGGAGCGCCCGTCTCTTTTGCTCTGTCGAGCGCGGGACGCACGCAGCGGCGGTACTCCTCAGTGACTCCTGCCTGATTCATCAGGCTCTCTATCTTCGTCAGCTCCGCGTCGCCGGTCAGACCCTTTTTGTGGTCGCACAGCGCGCTGAAGTAGCGGCGGATTATCTCGTTCAAAGAGGCGTCGCGGGTCGCGGCGTCGTCGGAGATGCAGTAGCCCGCCATGTTAACACCCATGTCCGTGGGCGATTTATAGGGGCTCTTGCCCTCGATTTTCTCAAATATAGCGTTGAGCACGGGGAAGACTTCAACGTCTCTGTTGTAGTTGACGGTGGTCTTGCCATATGCTTCGAGGTGGTAGGGGTCGATAACGTTGACATCGTTGAGGTCGGCGGTTGCCGCCTCATATGCAAGGTTGACGGGGTGCTTCAGGGGCAGGTTCCATATGGGGAACGTCTCGAACTTTGCGTATCCCGCCTTGATGCCGCGCAGGTTGTCGTGATAGAGCTGGGAGAGGCAGGTCGCCATCTTTCCGCTTCCGGGGCCGGGCGCGGTTATAACAACGAGCGGGCGCTCGGTCTCGATATATTCATTCTTGCCGAAGCCCTCTTCGCTGACGATGTGTGGGATATTATAAGGATAGCCCTCGATGGGATAGTGGATAAAGACGCGCACGCCGAGATTTTCAAGCCTGTTCTTGAATGCAAGCGCGGCGGGCTGACCCTTATACTGCGCGATAACGACGCTGCCGACGAAAAGACCGATCGCGCGGAACGCGTCGATGAGGCGCAGCACGTCGCTGTCGTAGGTTATGCCGAGGTCGCGGCGGATCTTGTTATTTTGGATATCGCTCGCGTTGATGACAATGACTATCTCAACATCCGAGCCGATATTTTTGAGCATCTGCAGCTTGCTGTCGGGCTTGAAGCCGGGCAGGACGCGCGAGGCATGGTAGTCGTCGAAGAGCTTGCCGCCGAACTCAAGATAGAGCTTGCCGCCGAACTCCTTGATGCGTTTGCTTATCTGCTCGGACTGTTTCTGGATATAAAGGTCGTTATCGAATCCCACTTTGAACATTATAAAACCTCACAGTATATTTTTTGCGCTTGACGCGCTTTGTCGCCGCAAAATGCGCCGCCCCTCGACGCGAATTTATCAAAATCAATTAATTATACAACTTCCGCGCCGCCATTGCAACTGTTTTGAAGCATTACCCCCGAGCCTTAAAAACAAAAAACAGCCGCAGCATTTTCGGCGGCGCTTTGTATATTAACCTGTCCCCCTTGACAACCGGCGGAGCGGTTATATAATTAGACTGTTCGTTTTTTGCATGCATGGGGGTAATTAAATGGAAAAAGATAAATCGTTTCTCGGCACTCAGTCGGTCGGCAAGCTGCTTTTCAAGCTCTCGCTGCCGACGGTCATAGCGCAGATAGTCAACATGCTCTATAATATAGTTGACCGCATATATATCGGTCATATGCCGGCGACGGCACCTTGCGCTGACAGGAGTCGGCGTGTGCCTGCCGATAATTATGATAATCTCGGCGTTCGCCGCGTTCGTCAGCGCGGGCGGCGCGCCCAGGGCGTCGATATCCATGGGCAAGGGCGACAACGGCTCGGCGGAAAAAATACTCGGCGGCTGCTTTTTCATGCAGATAATAATATCTGCCGTTCTAACTGCGCTGCTGCTTATCTTTGACCGCGACCTGCTCCTCGCCTTCGGCGCGAGCGAGAACACTATCGAATACGCGGTCGATTATATGAATATCTACGCCATAGGCACCGTCTTTGTCCAACTGACGCTCGGCATGAACGCATTTATAACGGCGCAGGGCTTCGCGAATATCGGCATGGTGACCGTCATGATAGGCGCTGTGTCGAATATTGTACTCGACCGATATTTATCTTTGGGCTGCATATGGGAGTCAGGGGCGCCGCGCTCGCGACGATTATATCGCAGTGTATCTCCTGCGTCTGGGTCGTGGCGTTTCTCTTCGGCAAAAAGACAATATTGCGCCTGAAGGCGAAGAATTTCTTCGTTTCTCCTAAAATTATCCTGCCGTGCATTACGCTCGGGCTCGCGACTTTTATCATGCAGTCGAGCGAGAGCGTTATCTCGGTCTGCTTCAACTCGTCTTTGCTCAAATACGGCGGCGATATCGCCGTCGGTGCGATGACGATACTGACGAGCGTCATGCAGTTCGCCATGCTGCCGCTCAACGGCATCTCACAGGCTCTCAGCCTATCCTCAGCTACAACTACGGCGCGGGAAACAGCGAGCGCGTCAAAAAGACATTTAAGCTGCTTCTTGCCGTGTGCCTCACCTATTCGTTCCTGCTCTGGGGGCTTATCGAGCTGTTCCCGCAGGGCTTTGCAAGGATGTTCAGCTCCGACGCCGCGCTCATTGATTTCACCGCGCACGCCCTGCGCATCTACTGCGCCGTGCTCTGCCTGTTTGGCATACA
>ENA-OQCP01000435-OQCP01000435.1-human-gut-metagenome-genome-assembly--contig:-NODE-435-length-19017-cov-2.556114_pt1 | contig 19017 bp, 28 predicted proteins | sample MGYA00242760_ERZ504583 | MGnify/ENA primary metagenome ERZ504583 (study PRJEB26092, sample SAMD00036308) | human gut metagenome | host: Homo sapiens | study: EMG produced TPA metagenomics assembly of...
TACATTGGAAGAGCACAAGATCGACCGCATCACCGTAGCAGCGCCTTTGGCAGACGGCGAGGTGTTCACGGGGTACTACAACATGAATACCAAGACAAGGCCCTGCTGGCATCCAATATCCAAGCAGATGCCGTTCTGGATGCGGTGTGTCACAACGGACAGCGCATCCGGCAGGCGTGGGAAGATGATGAGGATGAGGAGGTGTGAGACCGATGTGGCAGTTTATCTTGCAGCACCTTTGGGAGCTTGCCTTCACCGGCATCTCCGGGGCGCTGACCGCGGCCTACCGCCGCCTGACCAAGCGCATTAAGGCACAGGATGACGAGCGTAAGGCCATCAAGGAGGGGCTGCTGGCCATCCTGCACGACCGGCTGTATCAGGCCTGCCAGTACTTCATGGCGCAGGGCTCGATTGATGCCAGCGGCCTGAAGAACATCGAGTATTTGTACAAGAGCTACCATGCACTGGGCGGCAACGGCACGGGCACCGAGCTGTACCGCCGTGTTATGGCTTTACCGATCAAACAGGAGGACTGACCTATGACTAACAAAAAAGTTCCCGCCGCGACCATCGCCCGCACCGTAGTGCTGGCACTGGCCCTCGTCAATCAGCTGCTGAGTGCAGCAGGCAAGCCGGTGCTGCCCATCGACAGCGCCAGCGTAGAGCAGTGGGTGACGGCTGGCCTGACCACCGCTGCCGCCATCTGGGCATGGTGGGAGAACAACAGCTTTACTCCCGAGGCCATCCGCGCCGATGAGCTGCTGGATCAGATGCAGGGGAAGATCAAGTAAGATCCAATTACCGTACATAGCAGCAGCCCCGGGGGACCTGATGGTTCCTCGGGGCTGTTTTCTTTTGGCATGTTTCGGCATATTCCGACGCATTCCGCATTATCCAGCACATTCTGACATTTTCCGGTTAAAGTTGGATAGAAAGGATGTGCAAACTATGCCCGACGTGAAACTTTCGAACTCCCCCGCCCAGCTGGATCAAATCCTCCGGCCGCTGGGAATTACCCGGAGCTCAAAGAATTACCGTATCCTATGCGAATGCGTGGCTCTGATCTGTGAGCAGGAGGACCGGCTGGAAGCTGTACAGAAAGAGATCTATACCCCCATCTCAGACCAGCGAAGCTGCAAGTGGTCTGCCATTCAAAGTGCCGTTCGGCGTGCAGCAGAGAAAGCCTGGGCGCTCAATCCCGAAGGCGTTCAGCAGTTGGCTGGCTACCCGCTGACCGGTGCACCCAGCGCGGTGCAGTTCCTGGAGATGCTTTACAATGCCGTGGTGAGAGGGTAACGAAACGGCTGCCATGCGAGTGTGATGCGTGGCAGCTATTTTGCTTGATTTTCGCATAGTTTCCCGCAAAAGTGGGTTTGACTGTGGGTTACAGCAAAAAAGAAAAACACCCGGAAACTCACGTTTCTAGGTGTTTTATCTTGGTGGAGCGAAGCAACCCAAATCCGAACCATTGCCCTCTGGGGCATCTTTGGCGGCGATTTCATCGAAAGTGATGGTTTTTGTGCCGTCTTTGTAGTTGAATGTAATCAAACTTTTTCATCATAGAGATAAACAGCGTTCACGAACGTGTTGATAAGCGTTTCCCGGTGGCTTTTCACGTTCGGGTCGAGCTTGCGAAAGTTGGTGAGCCAAAATTTCACAAAATCTGCGCTGACTTTCGGTTTCGCCAGCTTTTCTTCCGCGATGCGAATTTCCAACTCTTTCTGCTGAGCCTCCAACTTTTCCAAGCGTCCTTTGGTCGAGCTGGTCAGTACACCTGCCTGAATCGCATTTAACAGATTCTCGATGCCGTTCTCTATATCCTTCATCTGCTTTTCCAGCAGGGGCAGCACCGTGTTCTCCTGTTCTTGAAGAATCATCACCGCATCCACGATAGACTGGATGCAGTCATCGTCATGAATCATCTTCATGGTTTCGCAGACTACCAGATCTTCCAGCCACTCTTTGCGGACGGTCTTTTTCTTGCAGGTCTTGGTGCGCTTGGCATTAGCACATTTATAATAATGGTGGACGTTCTTATTTCGACTCGTTCCGCACTCGCCGAACATCATCGCGCCACACATTCCACAGAACAGCTTGGTCGTCAGCAAATAATTGTCCTCCGCTTTGTGCCGAGCCGGAGCGCGGCGGTTTTTGGCGATTTTATCCTGCACACTATCGAACAGTTCTTTCTCAATGATAACCGGGATGCTGTCCGGCATCACAATGTCCTTAAAACGGTTCTCGCCGATATAACGGCGGTTTGTCAGCAAGGTCTGAATACTGTTATAGGTAAACTTCTGGTTGCGGTTGGTGGTCACGCCGCTGTCGTTCAGCCAGTTCATCAGTTCTTTCATGGTCGCGCCATCGTTGTACCAGCTGAAAGGCTTCTACCACAAAGGGGGCTTTCAAAGGATCGATCTGGAAGAACTTTTCCTCGTCTACCGTATAGCCAATGGGAATCGTGCCGCCGTTGTACTTGCCCTTCAGAACATTCTCGGTCATGCCGCGCACGACTTTTTCAGAAAGCTCTGCGGAATAGTATTCAGCCATGCCGGTGAGCATACTCTTGACCATAATACCTGCTGGGCCTTCCGAAATTGGTTCAGTAGCCGACACCAGCTTGACATGGTTTCGCTCCAACTGGTACTCATAGTGTGCCGAATCATAACGGTTTCGGGCAAAGCGGTCAAGTTTCCAGACCAGCACAATGTCAAACAGCCGTTTCTCGCTGTCTTTAATCATCTGCTGGAACTCCGGACGATTGTCCGTTTTGGCAGAGAGTGCACGGTCAATATAGTGCTTGATGACTGTGATGCCGTTCTTCTCTGCATAGGCCGTGCACTCACGAATCTGGCCTTCGATGGATTCTTCACGCTGGTTGTCGCTGGAATAGCGGGCGTAAATTACGGCGGTCATGGCAGGCACCTCACTTTACACATCATAGAACGGCAGTGCGTTCATTCAAAACATTGTTTCGTATAATGTATATACCATATTCTATAAGAATTTGCAATACATTTTAGATGAAAAAGTGAGACACTATATCCAGAGAGGCTTTTAGGTCGATACATATGAATAGTGGTGGTTATCACGGTGATAACCACCACCATCACCCCGTAACGATCAGTGCCATCAGATAAAACTCAGTCGCATCGGGCGTGTCGGTCGGCAGAATCGTCAACTCCACGGTGTGTGTTCTATGTTCCCCGTGGTGCAGGATAGGCTGCAAATACAGGCAGTCGCCCCAGTCCTCGTCAAAGTTACCGTCCAGCAGAACAGGGTAGGCGGCGTCGCCGTCCAGAACCAGCTGCGCCCGCAGCGCCGGGCGGCGGATGGTCTTGCGGTACTGCACTGCAATGCAGGAGGCATCCACTTCAAAGGTGATTTTGTCGCCGGGCTTCTGGCCCACCCAGCCGTTTTTCCAGTGGTCCAGATGCCCCAGCTTTTCCTCCGGGTCTGCCCGGAAGCCCTCCAACTTGGGGGAGAGTTCCCGGATGGTCAGCCGCCGGGCGTTTTCGTAGGCGTTGGCGGTGAGCGGTGCCGGGAAGGCAGGCTCCTGCTCCGGTTCTTCCCGGTGGGCGTTGACCGCCTCCAGCAGCTTGATGATCTCCCCCGCCACCAGACCGTGACCGTAATCGTTTGGGTGCAGTCCATCAGGGCTGAGCAGGGTGCGGCTGGCATACTTACCGGCACGCAGATCCTTGTAAATGCTGTCCCGGATGCTGACATGTGGCACGCCGTAGTGGTCGCCCACGGCGTTGTGCTCGTCCTGTGCGGTGGCTCCGGTATCGTAGTATACGTTATTCAACAGTACCACCGCCGGGTGGGAGGGCCATGCAAGCAGCTTGCGGACAACACCCTCGTAAGTCTCCTGCCGGAAGGGAACTTCCAGATCGTTGACGCTGAAATCCACCACTACGAAATCTGGCTGGTACATCAGCACATCGGTCACGGCACGGGCAACGCCGTACAGAGAATCTGTGCCGCCGATGCCGCCGTTGACGTAGTGGAACTTCGACTGCGGAAAGGTATCCACGAACCACTGGTACACCCGGAACGCATAGCGTTGCCGGGCTGGGTGGAAAGGCTGCCCTGCGTGATGGAACCGCCCAGAAAACCGAGGGTCAGTTCCTGCCCTGCTGCTGCACGGCGAAGCAGTTCTTTCAAGCGAGCAAAATTGGACGTGTTCATTCTAAAACTTCTCCCTGATATGCACTATGGATAATTTTTGCTGCTGGACGTCCGGACACGGCATAGGCGCTGGCGGTTCCGGAGTCAGCAGGCCAGTCCCACACGCCAAAGCCCATGACCCACGGACGCTTGGCGCAGGCGGAAAACATGGCACTATACCAATCGGCCTGTTCCAGATCGTTCCGTGTTCCCTTCAGCTCCCAGTTGTTGGCACGGCAGAAGAACCGGTGATGTTCATGCAGCCTGCCTCGCTGAAGAGGACGGGCTTTTTGTATTTTTTGCTCACTGCCTCGATGCGGTCCAGCTGGTTTTCCCAGTCCTTCAGGGGGTAGTAGCCGCTGGAAGCGATGCAGTCTACCGCATCCCACCAGTTCACATGGTCCTCGCCGTATTTATCGCAGTTATAGCTCACCGGTCCGTGATATTGCTGCCGCACAGCGGCAATGAGAGCACGCCACTCTGCTTCCCGGTGCTCGGTCATGGTCATTTCGCACCCGGTCAGGAACAGCCCGCAGCCTTCGGCTTCGGCAAGAGCAGCGTAGTGGGTCTGGAAGGCGGTGTAGCTGGCAAACCATCTGCCCACTGGGTCTCGCAGGGCACATCGTGGTCAAAAAAGCTGATGCGCGCCCGCCACACGCCGTTGGCGCAGTTGACGGTAGGCTTCAACGCCACCTGCAAGCCAACTGCTTGGCAAAGCGGATGGCACCGCATAGCTCCTCGTCTGTGGGGGTGGCATTAGTGTTCCAGTTGATTTCCTCACTATAAGGGTCAGATTGTATTCCAGAGGGCGACAGAATGACCCAGTTGGCGGCGGTAGCTTCCACCATAGTTGCCATACTGCGGTGGGCGTTCTCGCTGCTCAACACGCCTCTGTGGGGAAAGGGTGCAAAGTTCACCCCGTAAAAGTTGTGTTCGTGCTCCATGACATTTTCCTCGTCTTTTTTCAAAAATCAACGTCAGATTGCACAATAAGTATAGTGCAGTTTTGGCAATTCGGTCAATATGCTGCTTCATTTTCAGCGTATGGCACAAGGAGAGGGGCAAAGCACTGGTCAACCTGACCCGAAAAAAGCCCCTACACCGGGAGGTGCAAAGGCTAAACTAAATTTTAGGTTTTATTTAGCTTACAGATTTAGCTTGCGATTTTGGGTGGAATCTGCTATGCTTCGGGCAAAACCAACGGGAGGGAACGGAAAATGGAGCAACTTACAACCGCAGCGCTGACCCAACTGCCGCAGGTGCGGGCACTGGGGCGGCACACCGGGCGTGACCCGCTGACCCTGTTCTGGACAGCCAGCGGCATAGAACTGGAATTTACCGGCAGTGAGCTGTGGGTGGATCTTTTCGCCGATTATGAAGTGGTAGAGCCGTGGGTCAGCGTGGAACTGAATGGCGCATGGGTGGCACGGTTTGCCGTGAACCCCGGCAAAAGCCGGGTGTGCCTGTTCCGGGGCATGACGCCGGGCAAGGCGAAGCACGTCCGGCTGCTGAAGGATGTGCAGGCCATGCACGATGACCCGGCGCACCTGCTGCAGATCACCGGGCTGGAATATGCAGACGGCGAATTTCTGCCCCTGCCGGAGCCGGTTTATCGGCTGGAATTTGTGGGGGACAGCATCACCAGCGGAGAGGGTGCCATCGGAGCCAAACCGGAGGAAGACTGGGTGGGAGCCTTTTTCTCGGCAGAAAACCACTACGGTCGCCTGACTGCCGATGCGCTGGGTGCCGAATACCGCTGCATCTCGCAAAGCGGCTGGGGCATCGTGTCTGGATGGGACAACGACGTGCGCCACATCCTGCCGCCCTACTACACCGGGTGTGCGGCGTAGCCATGGGACAGCGTAACGCCGCCCTTGGTGCACAGCAGGAAAACGATTTTGCCGCATGGCAGCCGGATGCCGTCATCGTCAATCTAGGCACCAACGACACCGGCGCATTCGATAACCCGCCATGGACAGACCCTGCCACCGGCAAGCCCCACCAGCTGCGGCGGCTCTCCAACGGAGACTTCCATCCTGCGGACGCCCAAAAGGTGGCAAACGGTGTGCAGCATTTTCTGACCCTGCTCCGGGCAAAGAACCCCGGGGCAAAGCTGGTGTGGTGCATCGGGATGCTGGGCAGTGAGCTGCTGCCGGTGCTGCGACAGGGCGCGGAGCAGTACAAAGCCATTACCGGAGACAACTCTGTTTATCTGCTGGAGCTGCCCAACACCACACCGGAAACGGTAGGTGCCCGGCAGCACCCCGCGCAGAAAGCCACCGGCAGGCGGCAAAGGTTCTGACTGCCTTTTTGAAAACGATCCTCTAAAAGTGAAAACGGATACCGGAGCGTCCGCAGACGCTCCGGTATCCCAAAATACAAACTATATTTTCCACTGAAGATGGCCAGAGCAAAGCGGCGGCCATTCAAAATAGTACCATAGTAAAAGGGTTGCTGCACGAAGGTTTGTGCAGCAACCCCTTTTTTATCAGGTAGATTCTCTTCTTACAAAGCCGCCGGGCACGATGACGGTGGGGGCAACGGCAGCTTATGCGCCATTTTGCGGCGCAGCTGCGCCACCACCGTTTTTGCCATGCCGTCCAAGTCCACCCGGTAGCTGGTCAGCTGGGGGCTGCAAATGGTGGAATAGCGGTAGTCGTCGTAGCCGGTCACTGCCACATCCTGCGGCACACGGTAGCCGTTGCGCTTGAGGGTCTCCACCAGATTGTAGGCCACCTCGTCGCAGTTGCAGACAAAGGCTCCGGCATCTCGTGAGGCAGGGTGAACGGAATAAAGAGCCCTCGGTCGTCCCGGTCCTCCAGCCGCCAGTCATCCCGGATGGGCAGCCCGGCGCGGAGCAGGGCTTTGACATAACCCAGATAGCGGTCCATGATGGAGCTGGTGGACAGCACACTGCCCACAAAACCGATGTTCCGCCGCCCGGTGGAGATGAGATGCTCGGTCATCATATAGCTGCCGCTGGTGTTATCGCTGAGCACGCAGTCGGCGGCAATGGCATCATCGTAAAAATCCAGCAGCATAAAGGGCACGCCCGTCTGCACCGCTGTGGCAAGGTAGCGGCGGCTGATCTCGCCCATAAAGATGAGCCGTCCACCTTGCGGTTTACAAGGAAGGAGGCATATTGCAGCTTTTTTCTGCCTGCGGCAGAACGATCTCCATCAGCACCGAGATGTCCTGCTCGGCGGCGCATTTAAGCACCGCCCGGTACAGATTGGAATAAAAGGCGTTCTCGTTGAAAAAACGATCTGCCACCAGAATACCGATGCTCTCGCCGCCGGGCTGTGTATGCGCCCGGGCAGGGGGCTGATAGCCCATCTCCTCGGCAACGGCAAGGATCTTTGCCCGCATCTCGCGCTGACGCCTTCTTTGCCTGCCAGACCCTTGGAGACGGACACGGTGCTGATGCCCAGCCGCTGCGCGATATCGGCCATGCGTACTGCTTTTGCCATGTTCCTGACCAGCTTTCTTCTTTCATTTTAGAATGAGGTAAATAACGTTCCGGTTAACTTTATGGTTAGCATAGCAGTTTTTAGTCGTTTCGTCAATGAAAAGCCAGTTAAAAAGTGCAAAATCAGCCTTAGGCTAAGCGATCTTTAAGTTAATTTTATTGTAAAAAGTTAATTAAATTATTATTTTAAGTTCAAAATCCGTGATGTATCCCGGATTTACAGGTCAGTTTTCACAAGAAAATTGCCGAATTGCCACCAAAACACCGAATCTTTTTGGTAATATTGACAGTGAATCTCAAAAGGAATATACTTAAACCACAGAAAGCGAAGGATAACAGTTAGCTAATCAAAGCTAAATTTAGCTTTCGCAAAACGGAAAAGGGTTCCACAAAAAGAAGGAGGATATCCCTATGCGTAAGATCAATCGCCGCAATTTCCTGAAGGTCACTGGTGTGTTGGCCGCAGCCTCTGCTCTTGCCGCCTGCGGCGGCAGCAGCACTTCTACCGCCGGCTCCACCGGCAGCACCGCTGGTTCCGCTGCCAGCGCAGACGGTGCAAAGGCTTACAATGAGCTGACCGTGGGCACCGACAACACCGACCTGAAGGCTGACCTGAAGATCATCAGCCACCGTACCGACCTCATCGATGACGGCACCTTTGACGGCTACGTTGCCGCATTCCAGAAGCTGTATCCCAACATCACCATCAAGTACGAGGGCATCACCGACTATGCCAACGACATGACCACCCGTCTGACTTCCAACGACTGGGTGATCTGTGCATGATCCCCACCAACATCCCCCTGACCGAGTTGGGCGACTACTTTGAGCTCTGTGCGCACTGAGCGACATTGAGAACGATTACAACTTCGCTTCCAACCGCGCTTATAACGGCAGCGTGTACGGCATCCCCTCCACCGGCAATGCACAGGGCATCATCTACAACAAGAAGGTTTTTGAGGCTGCCGGCATCACCACCCTGCCCAAGACCCCGGACGAGTTCCTGGATGACCTGCAGAAGATCAAGGACTACGATCCTTCCATTGATCCCCTGTACACCAACTACGCCGCCGGCTGGACCATGACCGCATGGGATGCTTACACCAGCGGCGCGCAACCGGTGACCCGGACTGGATGAACATTACCATGCCCCAGACCAAGGATCCGTTCCAGAAGGCATTCTGGGTGCGGACGATATGTCCCTACGCTGTGTACTACATCCTGTACGAAGCAGTGAAGCGCGGTCTGACCGAGGCCGACCCCACCACCACCGACTGGGAGGGCTCCAAGCCCCGCATCAATAACGGCCAGATCGGTGCCATGGTTCTGGGCAGCTGGGCCATCGTGCAGATGCAGGCCGCCGGTGACCACGCCGACGACATTGGCTATATGCCGTTCCCCATCACCGTCAAGGGTACCAGTACGCCAGCGCAGGTGCAGATTACTGCTACGGTGTGAACAAGAACACCACCGATGACAAAAAGCTGGCTGCCATGCTCTACATCAAGTGGCTGACCGAAAGCTCCAACTTTGCTTATGATCAGGGCGGTGTGCCGGTGCTGAAGAGCCAGGAATACCCCGATACCCTGAAGGCATTTGACGGCATCGACCTGGTCGAGGATGCCCCCGCCCCCGCAGAGCTGGCAGACCTTGCCACCGAGGTGCAGCAGGAGCTGAGCTGATGCTGAATGCCGACCAGACCCACGTCATGCGTGTGGTGGAGGCTGGCATCAACGGCGACGAGACTCTGGACGACATCGTGGCCGACTGGAACGCCGCATGGGACGCAGCTGTGGATGCTTGCGCACCGCAGTAAGCGATCTATCATTATAAATCAGCAGGGCGGGCCCGTGTCCGCCCTGCTTTTGGTGAAAGGAGGTCTTTTACATGGCATCTTCCGCAACCGTATCCGCGCCTAAAAAGCGCAAGAGCTTCAGCGAATACTTTCACAGTATGCGTGGCCAGCAGCTCATCGTCACGCTGGTGTTCCTGTTCGTTCCGCTGGTGCTGCTGTTCATGTTTACCTATCTGCCCTTCTTCAAAATGGTGGAGTTCAGCTTCTTCAAAATGAAGTACATCGGCAGACGTACCTTTGTGGGTCTGCAGAACTACATCTCGGTCTTTACCCGCAAAGACTGCTTCCACGCTCTGAGCCTGAGCCTTTACTACATGGTAGGCTCCGTGGTGCAGATGGCGCTGGCGCTGCTGTTTGCCACCATCCTGAGCTTCAAGTGCAAGGGCAGCAAGTTCTTCCGTGGTGCACTGTACTTTCCCTGCCTCATCTGCGGCATCTCGGTGGGCTTCATCTTCAAGTTCTTCTTCACCCACGGCTTTGTGCTGGATACCTGCTGAGCTGGGTGGGCTTCAACGTAGATAAGCTGCCCTTCTGGCTCCGGGATGAGTCCATCAACAACGTCGTGCTGGTGGCCTGCTCCATCTGGAAATACATCGGCCAGAACATCGTCATGTTCATCGGTGCTATCGCTTCTGTGGACCCCGTGCTGTACGAGGCTGCTGAGATCGACGGTGCCAACGCATGGCACCGCTTCAAGGACATCATCCTGCCCTCCATCAGCACCATCGTGGTGCTGAACCTCATCATCTCGGTGTCCGGCGCACTGTCCGCCTTCGAGATGCCCTATGTTGTCACCGGCGGCGGCTTCAACACCTCCACCTACTTCGTGGTCATGGATAAGATCGCCCATACCGACCAGAAGGTGGGTCTTGCATCCGCCATGGCTGTGGTTCTGCTGCTGCTCATCGTGATCGTCACCTACGCCCAGAAGGCTGTGGAAAAATGGCTGGAAACCGCAGCAGCGGCGTAACCAAGTGAAAGTGAGGCAGAACGTATGAACGAAACCACTGCGATCAAGACCAAACGTGTTCTGATCAACATTTGCAAATATGCGCTGCTCATCTTCGCTGCCTTTGTGGCACTGGTGCCCATCGTATCCTGCATCTTCACCGCCTTCAAAAGTGAGGAAGAGTACGCCAACACCAACGTTATCACCCCGCCCAAGAGCTGGCTCAACTTCGATAACTTCATCACCGCATGGAACAAGGCCAACATGGGCGAGGCGTTCCTGAACAGCTTTATCATCCTGATCTGCGTGTTGGCGGGCAGCATTATGATCAGTGCCATGCTGGCTTATGTGCTGAACCGGTTCAAGTTTCCCGGCAACAAGCTGATCCGCAACCTGTTCACCATCGCCACCCTGATCCCCGGCATTGCGTCGCAGGTCACGGTATACCAGATCATGACGGCTCTGCATCTGGTCAACTCCATGCCCGGCTACATCATCCTGATGATGGGCACGGACGTTATCACCATCTATATCTTCCTGCAGTTCTTCGAGAACCTTTCCCCCACGCTGGACGAAAGCGCCATTCTGGATGGCTGCACCTACTTTGGTGTGTTCTTCAAGATCCTGCTGCCCCTGCTCAAGCCCGCCATCGTCACCAGCGCCATCCTGAAGGGTGTGTCCACCTACAACGAATACTACATGGCAAACCTGTACCTGCAGGATAAGACCAAGTATCAGGTGGTGGCCACCTCGCTGTATGTGTTCTCCGGCCCCATGGGCAACCAGTACAACTACATCTGCGCCGGTGTCATCATCACCATCATCCCCGCCCTCATCGTGTTCCTGCTGTGTCAGGATCAAATCTACAGCGGCATGGCTGCCGGTGCGGTGAAAGGCTAAAATCGCTATCCACTTTTTCTCCTTCATCATCTGCTGCTTCTCCCGGCTTCTGTGCAGGGAGCCGGGAGAGTGTGGCAGAAAAGAACAACAACCTTCTATTACAGGAGTTTTTGATTATGAGCAACGTAAAAATGTTCTGCGACGCCCTGCCCAACATTCCTTGGCAGGAAAAGCCCGCCGATGCCACCGGCCCGGTGTGGCGGTACAGCGAGAACCCCATCATCGACCGCAACCCGGTGGAGGGCGTGGCCCGCATCTTCAACAGTGCGGTCGTGCCGTACGAGGGCAAGTTCATTGGCGTGTTCCGCAGCGAGCAGGTCAACGGTGTGCCCTACATCTATCTGGCCACAGCGAGGACGCCATCCACTGGACCTTCGACAAGGACAAGATTCCCTTCGTCAACGAGAAGGGTGAGCCATTCATGCCGGTGTATGCCTACGACCCCCGTCTGGTGAAAGTCGAGGACACCTACTACATCATCTGGTGTCAGGATTTCTACGGTGCGTCCATCGGCATTGCCAAGACCACCGATTTCAAGACCTTTGTCCGCATCGAGAATCCGTTCATTCCCTTCAACCGGAATGCGGTGCTCTTCCCCCGCAAGATCAACGGCCTGTACACCCTGCTGAGCCGCCCGTCTGACAGCGGCCACACCCCCTTTGGTGACATCTTCCTGAGCCAGAGCCCGGATATGGAGTTCTGGGGTCGTCACCGCCATGTGATGAGCAAGGGCTCCAACTGGTGGGAGAGCGTGAAGATCGGCGGCGGTGCTGCCCCCATTGAGACCAGCGAGGGCTGGCTGCTGTTCTACCACGGCGTTACCGGCACCTGCAATGGCTTCGTCTACTCCATCGGCGGTGCCATTCTGGATAAGGACGAGCCAGCAAGGTACTGTACCGCTGCGGCAACTTCCTGCTGACCCCGGAAAAGTGGTATGAGGAGCGCGGCTTCGTGCCCAACGTCTGCTTCCCCTGCGCTACCCTGCAGGATGCCGACACCGGTCGCATCGCTCTGTACTATGGCTGCGCCGACAGCTATGTCGGTCTGGCCTTCACCACCGTAGACGAGTGGTGGATTACATCAAGACCCACGATAACGCAGGCCCCACCGATCACGAGGTGGCATCCGCTAAGCGTCAAGCGCAACCCTCTCTGTCAATGCTTCGCATCGCCATCTCTGCAAAAAGAGGTTTTACGTCCCCTACCGGCGCTGGCACGGCGCAAGCCGTGACCGAGAGGGTTTTACTTTGTACAGAAAGGAAGTTCTGTATTATGTCTTCCATCAAACAGGCAGCAGAAGAAATGCTGCTGCAAACCATCATTCCCTTCTGGAAAAGGCTGCGGGACGAGGAAAACGGCGCTTTTACGGCTACATGGATTTTGACCTGAAGCTGGATAAAAAAGCGAAAAGGGCTGCATCCTGAACAGCCGCATTCTGTGGTTCTTCTCCGAGGCGGCCATGCTGACCGGCCGGGCAGACCTTGCCGAAGATGCCCGCCACGCCTACCAGTTCTTCCTGAAAAACTGCTACGACGAGGCAAACGGCGGCGTGTACTGGAGCTGCGATTACACCGGCAAGCCGCAGGACACCACCAAGCACACCTACAATCAGGGCTTTGCCATCTATGCCCTTTCCGCTTACTACCGGCTGACCAAAGACCCCGTTGCGCTGGCCTACGCAAAAAAGATCTTTCATCTCATCGAGCAGCACTGCACCGACAGCGAGGGCTATCTGGAGGCCTTTACCATCGACTGGAAGCCGGAGAGCAACGAAAAGCTCTCCGAAAACGGTGTCATGGCGGCAAAGACCATGAACACCCTGCTCCATGTGTTCGAGGGTTACGCCGGGCTTTATCAGGCAAGCCGTGACCCGGAGGTGGAAAAAGCCCTGCGCCGCATCCTTGATATCTACGAGCACAAGATTTACAGCCCGGAGCTGCACCGGCAGCTGGTGTTCTTTGACCAGCACTACAACTCTATCATCGATTTGTACAGCTACGGCCACGATATCGAGTCCAGCTGGCTCATCGACTGGGGCTGCGATTTACTGGGAGATGCAGCGCTTTCCAAGCGCATCCACGCCATCAACTCCGACCTTGCCGCCCACATCTACAAGGAAGCTTACATTGACCACTCGGTGGTCAACGAGTGCGACCGCGGCAAGGTGAACACCACCCGTGTGTGGTGGGTGCAGGCCGAGTCCGTGCTGGGCTTCGTGAACGAATACAACAAGAGCGGCGATACAAAATACCGCGATGCCGCCGCCGATATTTACCACTACATCTGCAACGTGATGGTGGACAAACGCCCCGGCAGTGAATGGTTCTGGGAGGTGGACGCAGACGGAAAACCGTCCAGCCGCAAGCCCATCCTTGAGCCGTGGAAGTGCCCCTACCACAACGGCAGAATGTGCATGGAACTGATAAGGAGGAACCCCGATGTCACAGTCTAAACTCCACCCCGAATACCTGCGCCAGAAGGCTTTGCAGGATGCCTACCTGGCCCGCAAAAACAAAAAGACCGATTTCTACAACGGCATCTACGACCGGTGGGAAAACCCGGTGCTGACCCGTGAGAGCATTCCCCTTTCGTGGCGGTTCGATCTCGACCCGGAGACGAACCCCCACTTTATGGAGCGTCTGGGCGTGAACGCCGTGTTCAACTCCGGTGCCATCAAGCTGAACGGCAAGTATTACCTTGTGGCGCGCATCGAGGGCAACGACCGCAAGAGCTTTTTTGGCGTGGCAGAGAGCGACAGCCCGGTGGAGGGCTTCCACTTCTGGGAAAAGCCCATCCTGCTGCCGGACACCTGCCCGGAGGAGACCAACGTCTACGATATGCGCCTGACCCAGCACGAGGACGGCTGGATCTACGGCGTGTTCTGCTCCGAGAGCAAGGACAACAGCGTGAATGACCTGTCCGCTGCCGTGGCTGCCGCAGGCATCGTCCGCACCAAAGACCTCAAGACTTGGGAGCGTCTGCCGAACCTTGTCACCAAGCGCAGCCCCCAGCAGCGCAATGTGGATCTGCTGCCGGAGTTCGTCAACGGTAAGTACGCCTTCTACACCCGCCCCATGGATGATTTCATCGACACCGGTTCCGGCGGCGGCGTAGGCTTTGGTCTGTGCGAGGACATCACCCACGCGTCATTGACGAGGAGATCATCACCAGCCCCCGCCGCTACCACACCATCACCGAAGCTAAGAACGGCGAGGGTGCCACCCCCATCAAGACCGAAAAGGGCTGGCTGCACATTGCCCACGGCGTGCGGAATACCGCCGCCGGGCTGCGGTACGTCATTTATGTATTCGTCACCGCACTGGACGACCCCAGCAAGGTGATCGCGGAGCCCTCCGGCTTCCTGATCGCTCCCCGGGACTGGGAGCGTGTGGGCGATGTTTCCAACGTGGTGTTCACCAACGGTGCTATTGCCGATGAGGACGGCAGCGTGTATATTTATTATGCAGCCAGCGATACCCGTCTCCATGTAGCTTCTACCACCATCGACAAACTGCTGGACTTCGCCTTCAACACCCCCGCCGACCCGCTGCGCAGTGTGGACTGCGTAAAGCAGCGGTGCGCCCTCATCGACAAAAATCTGGAGTACCTCAAGAGCATCGGCGAGTAAACCGCCCCTCTGAGCCCTCCACCCGAAAGGAAACGCCATGAAAAAGACCAACATCGACAGCCCCTTCTACCGCACTATGGGGAAGATCGGCGATCTGCTTTTTGCCAACCTTCTGTGGCTGGTGTGCTGTTTGCCCATCGTCACCGCCGGAGCCTCCACCCTGGGGCTGTTCACGGTGGTGAACAAGATGGCGGCAAAGGAGGACTACACCGTCCATACCGACTTTTTCAAGGCGTTCAAGCGGGATTTTAAGCAATCTACTGCCCTGTGCTGGTGCTTTTGCTGGCAGGCTTTGCCGCCCTCACCGGGCTGCGCACCGCCACCGCACAGGACACCCCCAGCACCGGCATTCTGGCGGCAGCGTCCTTTCTGCTGCTGGTGCTGGCAGGCTGCTGCGGCAGCTGGGGCTTTGCCCTGCTGGCACGGTTCACCTATCCCGGCGTTCTGCCGGTGCTGGCGGACAGCGGCCGCATGACCCTTGCAAACCTGCTGCCCACTGTGGGGAATCTGGCTTTTCTGGCGTGGTTTCCTCTGCTGGCAAAAGCGCCCCTGCGTGGTTCGTCTATCTGCTGCCCCTGTGGCTGCTCATCGGCGGCGCAGGTTCTGCTCTTGGCATGGCAAGCCTGATGCGCCCCGCCTTTGCTCAGCTGGAAAAAGCCGGGCGCAAGGAAGAGGAACCGGAAGAAGAACCTGACACGGAGGACAGCGTGCAATGATCGTCTGCACCGAAAACGTCTTTACCCTGCATACCACCCACACCAGCTACCAGCTGGCAGTTGCCCCTAATGGCATGGTGCTGCACACTTATTACGGCACCCGTCTGCCGGAGGATGTGCCCAGCCTTGCGGATGCCCGGATGCCCCACAGCGACCCCGGCTGCTGGCCGGATCTTTTGCCGCAGGAGCTTTCCGGCTGCGGCACCGCTGATAACCGCACTCCCGCCGTCATCCCGGAATACGCCGACGGCACGGAAGCGGCGGCGTTCGTGTTCGACCGTGCTGAAGTGCATATCGGCAAACCCCAATTGCCCGACCTGCCGATGTTCCGGGATGGAAAGGGTGTGGAGACGCTTTCCGTTTTCCTGAAAGATGCGTGCGGTCTGGCCGTGGAACTGCGGTACAGCGTCTACGAAGCCGAGGACTTCATCACCCGCACGGCAGTTTATACCAACACCTCGTCCGAGGAGCTGACCCTGAACAAGGCGGCTTCTCTGACTCTCGACTTTGCGCCGGATGCTCTCGAACTGATCACCTTGAACGGTACATGGGCAGCGGAGCGCACCCCGGAACGTGCGGCGCTGCGCTGCGGCATCCAGAGCGTTGGCAGTATGCGGGGCATCCCCGGCCACGCCCACAACCCGGCAGTCGCCCTCTGCCATGCCGATACCACCGAAACGACCGGCGACGCATGGGGATTTGCCTTTGTGTACAGCGGCAACTACCTCATCGAAGCCGAGCGTGCCGACGCAGGGGAACGGCTGGTGATGGGCATCCATCCCTACCACTTCCACTGGACGCTGGCTCCCGGCGAGAGCTTTACCGCACCGGAAGCCGCGATGGTCTATTCGGATAAGGGGCTAGGCGAGATGAGCCGCCGTTTCCATGGCGCCATCCGCACCCGGCTGCTGCCGCCCCGCTGGCAGGATATGACCGCGCCCCGCCCGGTGCTCATCAATAGCTGGGAAGCCTGCTACTTTGACTTCGACGAGAAAAAGCTGCTGGAACTGGCTGCTGCCTCCAAAAAGGCGGACATCGACCTGTTCGTGCTGGACGATGGCTGGTTCAAAGGACGCAACGATACCTCGTCCAGCTTGGGCGACTGGGCAGCGGACAAAGCCAAGCTGCCGGACGATCTGCCGGCCTGTGCAAGAAAATCAATCTACTGGGACTGGAGATGGGACTGTGGGTCGAGCCAGAAGCCATCAGTCCGGACTCAGACCTCTATCGCACACACCCCGACTGGCATTTACCATCCCCGGACGCGAGCCGCTGGAGATCCGCCAGCAGTATACGCTGGATTTCAGCCGCCCCGAAGTGGTGGACGGTATCTGGCAGCAACTGGATGAAATTTTAAGGAGCTGCCCGCTGAAATACCTCAAGTGGGATATGAACCGCTCGCTGGCACACGTCTACAACGCCAAACTGCCTGCAAAACAGCAGGGTGAAGTGTACCACCGCTATGTGATGGGTGTGTACGAATTGCAGCGCCGCCTGACCGAAAAGTACCCCGGCCTGCTGCTGGAAAACTGTGCAGGCGGCGGTGCCCGCTTCGACTGCGGAATGCTCTATTACAGCCCGCAGATCTGGTGCAGCGACAACACCGATGCCCGTTCCCGTCTGGTCGTCCAGTACGGCACCAGCCTGTTCTACCCCGGCTGCGTGATGGGGGCGCACTTTTCCACCGTGCCCAACCACTGCACCGGCCACATCTCCACGGTGGAAGCACGGATGGCGGCAGCACTTACTGGCACCTTCGGCTTTGAGCTGGATCTGACGAAATACAGCGAGGAAGAACTGGCCGAGCTCCGCCCCTATGTGGCGTGGTATCGCCAGCACGGTGCATTGCTGCGCGGCGGCGACCTGCACCGTCTGGTGGACCCGGAACCCAACGGCCTGGGTGCTGCGTGGATGATAACCGCAAAGGACGGCAGCGAAGCCGCCGTCTTCGCCGTGGGCGATGCCCTGACCGGCAGCCACGGCGTGGCAAGCGCCAACAGCCGCCCCCGCCTTATGCTGGAAGGGCTGGACCCGGCAGCACAGTACACCGACGAAGACGCAAACACCTACAGCGGCGTCCAGCTGCTGACCACCGGTCTGGAACTGCCCGGCGGCTGGGGCCAGACGCCCGCAAAAATCTGGTATCTGAAGAAAGTTTAACTGCTTCGCCCTCTCTGGCATAGCAGGGAGCAGGAGATGGGCGAGGATGCTGACGAGAGGAGAAAACCTTCATGACAGAAGAAATTAAATCGGCTTATGAAAAATGGCTGGCACAGCCGGAAATGCCCGCCGACCTTGCCGAAGAGCTGAAAGCAATCGCAGGCGACGAGGATGCCATCACCGACCGGTTCTACCGGGAGCTGGAATTCGGCACCGGCGGTCTGCGGGGCGTCATCGGTGCTGGCACCAACCGGATGAATGTCTACAACATCCGCAAAGCTACGCAAGGCCTTGCCAACTACCTGAATGCCTCCGACTTGCCGAAGAAAGTTGCCATCGGCTACGACAGCCGTATCAAGAGCGATGTGTTTGCCCGCGAAACCGCAGCTGTCCTTGCGGCAAACGGCATCAAGGCCTATATTTATCCCCGTCTGGAACCTACTCCGGCGCTGAGCTGGGCGGTGCGGTACTACGGCTGCGGCGCGGGCGTCTGCGTCACCGCCAGCCACAACCCTGCCAAGTACAACGGCTACAAGGTCTACGGTGCAGACGGCTGCCAGATCACCCTTGAGGTGGCAGCAAAAATTCTTGCCGCCATTGAAGCGGTGGACTGCTTTGCCGTACAGCTGCGGACTTTGATGTCGCCCTTGCCGAGGGCAAGATCGAGTACAGCAGCGAGAAATGTCTGGACGACTTTGTGGATGCCGTCTATGCCAGCGTGTGGGCGATGGGGCAGGCACCGCCGACCTGAAGCTGGTGTACACTCCGCTGAACGGCTCCGGTCTGGAATGCGTGAAAAAGCTGCTGGCAAAGCTGGGCGTCACCCATGTGACGGTGGTGCCGGAGCAGGAAAAGCCGGACGGCAACTTCCCCACCTGCCCCTACCCGAACCCGGAAATTCGGGAGGCCATGCAGAAGGGTCTGGAGCTGTGCGATCAAGTCCACCCGGACCTTTTGCTGGGCACCGACCCGGACTGCGACCGCTGCGGCACGGCAGTGCCGGACGGAAAGGGCGGCTACCGGCTCATTACCGGCAACGAGATGGGCATCATCCTGCTGGACTATATCTGCCGCACCCGTCTGGCACAGGGCACGATGCCCGCCGACCCCGTGGCGGTAACGACGATCGTCTCCACCGATATGGCCAGCGCCGGTTGCGAAAAGTACGGCG
>ENA-OQCP01000437-OQCP01000437.1-human-gut-metagenome-genome-assembly--contig:-NODE-437-length-18957-cov-1.915560_pt1 | contig 18957 bp, 22 predicted proteins | sample MGYA00242760_ERZ504583 | MGnify/ENA primary metagenome ERZ504583 (study PRJEB26092, sample SAMD00036308) | human gut metagenome | host: Homo sapiens | study: EMG produced TPA metagenomics assembly of...
GTTGATAGGAACTTTTTTATCCCAGTGATCATTTTCAGATACTTCTTCGTCGTAAGCTGGAGTAATTGTCTCAGTCCAAGCCTTTGAAACAACTTCTGTGTATGCTTCTTTCCAATAGCCGTCTTCTACTGTTTTAGTGCCTGTCTGTACATATTCTTTCTCAAAATGATATGAACCACTACCACCGTTGTCCATTTCCCAATTAAGATGCTCACCCAACTGGTTATCATCCGCTAACTTTTTACCGCAGTCATTACATACATTGTAGCCTACCCAACCGTATACTGGTTCCTCGTGAGTACCAGTTACAATCCACTCCCTGTCATGCTTTTTTGTCACTGCAGGGTGATATTTTGTCACAGCATCGTGATGCTTATAGTACTTATATTTCTTAGCTGTCGTTTCAGTCTTTGATGACTCACTCGGCTTAGCTGGCTTCTGAATATTACTTGAAGAGTTGCTTGGCTTCGCTGGCTTCTTGTCGTTATCAGATGTATTTGACTTGGTATCTTCTTTCTTCTCGGTGTTACCCTTGTTGCTGTTATTGTTGTTAGATACCGTAGTTTTTACATCGTCAACCTTGACTGTAACTGTCTTACCGTCATCGGTTTTTACTTCTACCTTGCCGTCTTTTACTTCGACTTTCTTACCATTCTTATCAGTGATGTTGCCGTCTTTGTCGACCTTGATTTCACCCTTGTCTACCAAATCCTTAACTTCCTTTGGTACTGTAGTTTTCGGTACAGTTGTTGGAACAGTTGATGTTTGTACGGTTGAAGATATTACTGACGGTTCTGTCGGTTCTTTCTCAGCGTTACAGCCTGCAAGAATGCTTATGCCGACTGCTGATATGCCTGCAAGTATTGTAGCACCGCAGACAACGGCAATTACCTTTGTTTTTACTGTCGCAGTTGCTGTTGCCTTTACGATAGATGAAACTGTTGACTTTGCACCTGTTGCAATGCCTTTTGTTGCAGAGGTTGCAAGTGTCTGTCCGTTCGGGAGCTTGATTGTAATGTTCGGTACTGCAAGGCTCTTTGCTTCTTCCTTGAAAATAGTTGTAAAGAAAGGTACAACAACAACACCGTGAAGCTTGTCACCGCTTTTGTTTTCGTAATCTTCAATTGCAGTTTTCATCTTTGCCCTTGAATAATTGAGCCTTGAAAGCACAGTACCCCTTGAACATTCAAAGACTTCTGCGATTTCATCAACAGTCATTTCATTAAAATAGTGCATAATCACTGTCTGATACTGAACATCGGACAGTACTTCCTGCATAATCGAAAGAATAATTTCTCTCTTTGCCTTGTCTGAAATGTATTCTTCGGGAATTGATATACGCTCGTCAACTATTGCCTGATTTTCAAAAATTTCATCGTCCAGTTGGATTTCACCCTTACCTTTCAAATAATTTTTGCACTTATTAACGGCAATTCTGTTAAGCCAACTTCTGATTTGTGATGATTTTTCCAAAGATTGGATTTTTAAAAAAGCCGTTATGTAAGTTTCCTGCATAATGTCCTGTGCGGTTGTTTCGTTCTTTAAAAAGCTGATACAAGTAAACCACACTTCACGCTCTGTAAGCTTGTAGAGCTTTTCAAATGATTTGTTATCTCCCTTCTTAATTTTCTCTACTAAGTGGGAAATGTTCATAAAATGACCTCCTCTCATTTCCTTTCATAATATAGACAATTTAAAACGGCTTTTGATTTTATAAAATCCGAAAAAATTTTAAAATTTTTCAAATTTTTTCAAAAAAGCAAATATTTTTCGCATAATTTCGCATAAAACAAAAAGTGCGTAGCTTCAGCTACGCACGAAAAATACATAGCTTTGATTGTTGCGACACAATATTTCACTTGTAAGGTGTGAAAAGTAAAGCCTGTATTTTTACCGAAATAAAAATACACACTTAGGTGAACTTAAAATTAAATTTTTGTTTGGCATTTTTATTTTAGCATACAATATGTGAAAATTCAATATTATTTTAAATTAACTTTTAAAATTTATGTAAAAGAATTTAACAATATCAATTCCGTACTATCATATTTCTGTTTATCAAACATCCCGTTTACAAGCAAAAGTATATCGTTGTATCATTGTTATTATACAGAATTAAATTTGCATAAAAAAATCAGGCAATCGTTATGACTGCCCGATTTGTTTTTGGAAAATTTACAATTTTAATCCTATTTATGCACTGCTTTACACGCACTAACCGTAATCAGAGTGCCATGACTTTTTGAGAGATTTCTGCCGGAGATGACACTGTGCCGACGCACTTGTAATCTTCGGTTTCTTCCTTGGTTTTAAAGCCCCAGCCGTATAGCACGGCGAGGAAGTCCATACCTATTTCTTCCGCACCCTTTGCCTCGATTGTGCTGTCGCCGACAAGGATACTTTCTTCAACGGAAACTCCTGTCTGCTCACACGCCTGCAAAAGCAGATGACTCTTTGTGAGGTTTGTACCGACATCTGTTGCACATACTGCGTCGAAAACATCCGACGCCTCGTAGGTTTCAAGAATATCCGTTGTGAACATTCTGTGCTTTTGAGTTGCTATTGCAAGCTTAAAACCGCTTTTCTTGAGTTCACGAAGAGCGTCATAAATTCCGTCATAGACGGTGAACATCTCTTTTCCTTTCTGGGAATAAAGTTTACTGTAATTCTTTACGGCATATTCAATTTCGTCATCACTCATATTAAAGAGCGTTTTAAATCCGTATTCAAGCGGTGTGCCGATTACTCCGTAGAGTGCGCTGTGTTCAACAGCTCATAGCCCATTGCAACTGCTGTTGTATTGAAACAATATAAAATTCCGGGGGCTGTGTCGGCAAGAGTGCCGTCAAAGCCAAAAACAACTAATTTTTTCATAAAACCACCCAATCTGCAAATAGATAAATTCATAAACAATTTTCACAAAAGTCTTTGTCCTGCAAATATGGAAATACATCTCAAGGGGAATTATACCATTTTACGGAGATAAATACAATACTAATTTTTCCACAAGTATTAATTTGGGAATAAAAGTGCCGAAAAATATGCAATTATTGTTCTTTTGCAAGCATATGCCAATCGAAACAAGTCGAAAATCAGAGCTTTCCACTTACTTTATTTCTTGACAACATCGTGTGTGCGTTATAAAATTGAAGTACATTATATTGAAAGGTTTTTTATTATGACTTCTGCAAAGCATAAAAATCCGCCTGCCAAACCCAAAGAAAAATATTCGGTACAGCAGGCGCTCACAAACTATTATCTGCTTATTATGTTCACGCTTTTTCCGTTGTTTTTCACGGACGCATATTTTAACATCAGGCATGACAAGTATTACTTTTTCATTATATTGACGGGTATTCTCGTTATTGCGGAATTTCTTATTATTATGACCGCAAGCGTTGATAAAACCGCCGGAAGAAACTAAGCTTGAAAAGCTAAACCAAAGCATTTGTATGAAGAGCTTTCGTTTATGGACTGGGCATTTATTGTATTCCTCGGGATAAATGTTATTTCAACGCTGTTGTCTGCAAACCTTTGGATGCACTTCTGGGTACTCAGGGCGAAACAACGGTCTTGTGCTTATGGCATTTTACACAGCAGCATATTTTATGATTACAAGGTGCTTTAAATATTTTGAATACATATTCGTTGCGCTTGCGTTCGGTTCAATGATAGTTTATGCACTTGCGGTGCTTAACTCATTCTATATTGATCCTCTCGGGATGTTTACTCTTCTCTCCGACCAACAGACTATTACCGACTTCACTTCAACAATCGGCAACAAAAATCTGCTTTCAAGCTACATCTGCATCGCTATGCCTGTTATGATTGCAATGTCGGTTATCACGGAGAAAACCTTGCTCAGGGCAATTTATCTTATTGCAACAGGATTTGGCTTTGCGGCTCTTATGACTGCGACAGCGATTCGGGCATTCTCGGCATGGCTGTATTTATGATTATTTACCTTGTATGGTTTTCAAACAGTCTTGTCAGACTGAAAAGATTTTTCCTTTCGGCAACTGTTATGCTGTTTGTTTGCAAAACTGCTCAGATTGTTCTCGCTCTGCTTTGATGACAAAAGCAAGGGCTTTGATAAGTTTCAGGAAATTTTCGTTTTCTCAGGCATCGGCTGGATATTGCTTGCGGCTTGTGCCGTTATTACAGGACTTTTGTATCTTATTGATTACAAAAACCAAACATCACAATTTCGAAAACCGTGCCGATTGCTCTTGCCGTTGTATTCGGACTTTGTGCTGTTGCCATGATAGGAATTATGGTTTATTTCAGCTGTATTGACACGGAAACCGACCTTGGCAGTTTTGAAAGAATTATCCGCTTTAACGATATATGGGGTACGCACAGGGGCTTTATGTGGATAAGGTCGATATGGATTTTCGGCGACGCTTCATTCATTGAAAAGCTGTTCGGCGTAGGTCCGGATATGTTCTACTCCGCATTCAGTCCGTACTTTGACGACCTTTCAAAATACGGTGACAGCTCAACAAATGCCGCTCATAACGAATATCTAACTACCTTATCACAATCGGAATTACGGGACTTCTCTCCTATCTTGCCATTGTGTGCGGTACGATTAAGAACGCAGTTAAGTATGCAAAGGAAAATCCGATGCTGATTGCGTGCGTTTCGGCTGTTATCTGCTATGCTGTTCAGTCTGTTGTAAACCTTTATCAGCCGATTACAACTCCGCTGTTTTCATCTTCATAGCTTTGTGCGAGGCTTTTGTAAGAAACGCCAAGCTGAAAAATCCGCCGTATAAGGATTATGACTGCGTATCAATTCGGATAAGAAGATTCTGCATTGACTCGTTGCGGTCACGGCGGTATCGTCCCAACTCATAGAGCTGTCGGGATTTTTAGTAATTATATTGGGCTTTTCCGTACAGGTTAGTGTACACGAAAAGCCCATTTCTTTTATCAGCTTTTCGGTCAGGTCATTTTTTGCACCGAACGGATATACAAAGCAGGTCGGTTTTTTTCCTGTTGCATTTTCAAGCAAGCCTTGAGCTTTGACAACATCCTCCGTAAGAATAGATTTATATGCTTCGTCACTCTCCCCCGCTTTTGGCAAAACACCCTTTCGTGATTTCAAAGAATGCATATCGTACGAATGATTCTGAATTTCAACATAGCCCGAATCGGACATTTCTTTCATATCGTCAAAAGTTATATGCCCGTAGGTCACGGAAATGTCCTTGGTTTCGGTGAATTTTTCGGACACTGAGGCAATCGGAGATATGACCGCCTTGCAGTTGTATTTTTCAAGCAAAGGGAGTGCATAATAATAATTATTATAATAGCCGTCGTCAAAGGTCAGCATAATGCATTTTTTGGGCAATGTTTTTTTGCCGTAAACATAATCTGTAAGGTCCTTTACAACAACAGTTGTGTAGCCGTTTTCGGCAAGATATTTTAAATCGTTTTCAAAAAGAGTCGGCGAAACGGTGTAGTCATTTTGCAATTTTTCATCCTTTAAAAGTGAGTGATACATTATTACGGGCAGTTTTACGCTGTCGGTATCAGCCGTTGTTTCTTTTACTGCACCTGTCATTACCGATATTAAAATTACCGCAGACAGGAAAAGTGCTGTAAAAATGATAATTTTTACTGTTTTGTTTGATTTCACTATATTTCCTCCCAATTCTTTGTGCAAGATTTTTTATCTATAATTCTTTATTGTAAATATAATCAAACATCTGCGTGATAGAATATAGTCAAAGTTAATACTGATTACTGATTTTAGCCAATCGGTACTGACTAATATTGCATAAGGATTTATGAATTATGGCAAAAAGAAATTTCAGCTCAAAACGCAATGCAATTTACAACGCTGTGTGCGGTACGGACACTCATCGAGCGCACGCTGGGTTTATGATAAATTAAAGCCCGAAATTCCCGACCTTAGTCTTGGCACGGTTTACAGAAACATTGCTCTTTTTAAGGATGAAGGAAAGGTCAGCGTTATATGCAATGTAAACGGTGAGGAGCGTATTGACGGCAACACAGAGCCGCACCCCCACTTTGTATGCAACAAATGCAAGGCAGTTATTGATGTTGAAGACAATCAAAATGCTGATGACCTTGAGTCACAGCTTGCCGAAGAGGGATTTAAGGTAGAAAACAGATTTGTTATCTACTACGGCATATGTCCTAAATGTTCGGCAGAAGTACACTAATATTTATTACAAAGGAGAAGTAATTATGAAATGGTATTGCACAGTATGCGGTTATGTTTATGAAGGTCCCGAAGCTCCCGAGGCTTGCCCTGTTTGTAAGGCACCGAAGGAAAAATTTAAGCAGATGGACGAGGAGGCATCTTTCGCAACAGTTCACGAGGTTGGCGTTGCTCAGGGCGTAAGCGAAGATATTCTCAAGGATCTCAGAGCTAACTTTGAGGGAGAATGCAGCGAAGTCGGTATGTATCTTGCAATGGCAAGAGTTGCAGACAGAGAAGGCTATCCCGAGGTTTCTGCCGCATTTACAAAGTATGCTTTTGAAGAGGCTGAACACGCTGCCAAGTTTGCAGAGCTTTTGGGCGAAGTTCTTACAGACAGCACAAAGAAGAATCTTCAGATGCGTGTAGATGCAGAAACAGGTGCTTGCGAAGGTAAGTTTGACCTTGCAAAGCGTGCAAAGGCTCAGAACCTTGACGCTATTCATGACACGGTTCACGAGATGGCAAAGGATGAAGCAAGACACGGCGCAGGCTTTAGAGGTCTTCTTAACAGATACTTTAAGTAATCATTAAAACAATAAAAAATCAAAAAAGTCAGCTTGATAATCGTATGACCAACAACTAACCGATTACACAACAGACTTTGAACAGGAGATTTGATAGTATGAAATATGTATGCGATGTTTGCGGATATGTTTACGATCCTGAAATCGGCGATCCCGATAACGGCGTTGATGCAGGCACAGCATGGAAGATGTACCCGAGGATTGGGTATGCCCTCTCTGCGGTGTAGGTAAGGACGAATTTTCCGCAGAAGAATAATTAACAAATTGGCAATTTGGGAGCAGGCAATGCTTGCTCCCTTTTGTGTGTACGGGAGTAAATTATGAAAAAATTGATTTCGTGGAATGTAAACGGACTTCGTGCCTGTGTTACAAAGGGCTTTGAGGACTTTTTTAAAGATGTTGACGCAGATATTTTCTGTCTTCAGGAAACAAAGCTTCAGGAGGGACAGATTGACCTCTTGCTTGAAGGATATCATCAGTATTGGTGCTATGCCGACAAAAAAGGCTATTCGGGAACGGCTATGTTCACAAAGGAAGAGCCTTTGAATGTATGTTACGGGATCGGCATTGACGAACACGACCATGAAGGCAGAGTTATCACGGCAGAATTTGACAATTGCTTTGTTGTCACCTGCTACACTCCAAACTCGCAAAGTGAGCTGAAAAGGCTTGATTACCGAATGAAATGGGAAGATGATTCAAGGCATATCTGAAAAAACTTGAAGAAAAAAAGCCGGTTATTATGTGCGGTGATTTGAATGTTGCACACAAAGAAATTGATTTGAAAAATCCGAAAACCAACCGCAAGAATGCAGGCTTTACCGATGAAGAGCGTTCAAAGATGACAGCGTTGCTCGATGACGGCTTTATCGACACCTACCGCTATTTCTATCCCGATACAGAGGGCGTGTATTCGTGGTGGTCATACAGATTCAAGGCTCGTGAAAAAAATGCGGGCTGGCGTATTGACTATTTTATCGTTTCAAAAGCTCTTGAAAGCAAGCTTGACGGTGCAAAAATCCATACCGAAATTTTAGGTTCTGACCATTGCCCCGTTGAACTGACGATTGACATTTAAAAAGCAAAATAAAACCCCGACACAGCATACACCGTGTCGGGATTTTTTGTATATTATGAAAAATTTTCAAAGACTGACAATACAAATTCCAAAAGTGTCAATTGACAAAACGGGAATTTCGTCTTGACAAATGATTTTTTGCAAAGAAAATGCTCCGACGCTAAAAAGTATCGGAGCATATATGAGCTTTTTTATAATTAACTGACGGTAATTTTGTTTTGACCGCCTGTTATGTCGGAAAAATTGTTTTTGCACTTTTAACGAATGCGAAGATTGTTTTCAGAAGCATATTTCTCGTTTTGCTGTCAAGACCTGCAAAGGATTTTAGGATTGTTCCCGTGTTTTTAAGCGGATTTTTCAGCATCTCATTAAAGGTTGCGGTTTCGGTCAGCGACAAAAGGGCAAAAACCTCTTTTGTGAACTCCCGTCTTTGAGCAATTGTCAGCGATTCAACAAATTCTTTCAGCGTGTGGTCAAAGAAAACGCTGAAATTTGTAGTGCTTTTCAGCCTGACAAGCCTGTTCTGCTCAATCTCCCACGAATAAATATCGTGTTGGAGAAAACCTTTTTGATTGCTCTTTACAATAGTGTAGCTCTCCTCATGCTCAAACATCATACCGAAAATGCTCGACTGCGGAACAAAGGTGTAGATTCTGTCGTCAATTTCATAAAATCCGCTGTCCCTGATTTTGTCAAGAGAAAACCCCGGTCCGTCAAAATTGTAAATATAATCAATGTGATTTCTTGAATTTTCATCGGTAAAAGCACCGGCATAAACCGCAAGATTTCCGCCCTTTGAGTGACCGCCGAGAATGAATTTTCCGTTGAGCATACGGACTGCCTTTTCAAAATAATCAAGAGCCTTTTTCTGTGACGGCAACGGAAATGTGAAGAACATATTGAAGTCCTCCTGCCAGCCTACAAGAGAATTGTCCGTTCCTCTGTACGAGATGAAATAATTTTTTTGAGAAATTCAAAAGTGATTGCGGAAAACTGCATACTCACATCGGACTCAACCTCGTTTACATACCCCGAAACAAGAATTTTGCCGAATCTCTTGCTCTCTGCCGTCGCTTTCAAAAGGTCTGCGTCACCCTTCCACAATAGATTTTTCTCGTAATCATCGGTTGCAAACACACGCATTGCCGCCTGTTCAAGGGTAATTTCATCAAACAGACAGGATGATACCGCACCGTCAAAAGGAAGATATGAAAGCCGTGAAAGCACAAGTGCGTCAAGCTCGTTAAAACCGTCCTGTTCAAATGTCAAATCGCCTCTCCGACTTATGTAATCAAATATGTCAGCCATACAAATGCCTCCAATCTGTTTTCTCTCTGTAACTATTGTACCACTTTGTACTATTTATTTCAATACAATTTTGAAAATTGAAAAAGAAAAGGACAAACGAATTCGTTCATCCTTTAACAGTATATGAAGTTATCTGAATTTTGCGATTTCTTCGAGAAATTGTTTTCCGAATTTTTCAAGCTTTGTTCTGCCCACACCCGAAACTTCAAGCATTTCATCGGGTGTTTCGGGGCATTTTTTGCACATATCAATCAGCGTTGCATCGGTAAAAATAACATAGGCAGGAACGCTCTTTTTGGATGCAATGCCTTTTCGCAAAGTCTTGAGTGCGTCAAGTAAATCGGAATTAACAGGCACTTCGGGACGGTGCGTTTTGACAACCTTTTCGGAGTTTTCAACTTTCTTCATCACAAGCCGTTCCCGTCCGAAAAGCACATCTCGGCTCTTTGGCAAAAGTTTTAGAACCTCGGTTTCATTGTCGGCTGAAATATACTCCTTTTCGGCAAGAAAGTCAATTGTGCCGAAAATATGCCTTGCCGTAACCTCTTTCATTATTCCGTAGGTTGACTGATTGTTAAGCTCTGCTTTTAGAATTTTCTCGCTTTTACTGCCCTTTAACACATCACAAATCACGGTTTTGCCGTATCTTTGTCCTGTTCTTGCAATACACGACATAATTTTTTGAGCATCAATTGTGACATCAACAAGCTTGTGAACGGAAAGGCAGTTGGAGCATTTTCCGCAGTAAGCCTTTTTTTCACCGCCGAAATACCGCAGAATAAATCCACGCAGACAATCGTTTGTTGTGCTGTAAAAGGTCATATATTTTAAGCGTTCAAAATCACGCTCACGAATTTGCTCGTTTTCTTCAATTGTAAGCTCATCGTTGCCATCGGAATTTTCAATCATAAAGCGATTTAGGCGAACATCCTTAGGACTGTAGAGCAAAATACAATCAGCCTCACCGCCGTCACGACCTGCCCGTCCTGCCTCTTGATAGTAGCTTTCAATGTTTTTCGGCATATTGTAATGAATTACATATGTAACATTTGACTTGTCAATTCCCATACCGAAAGCATTGGTTGCGACCATAATATTTTTTCGGTCAAAAACAAAATCCTCCTGATTTTTCCTGCGTTCGTATTCATCAAGACCTGCATGGTATCTTGCCGCCGAAAAGCCGTTATCGCAGAGCAATTCGCAGACAGATTCAACATTTTTTCGGGTTGCACAATAGACAATTCCCGACCTGTCGCCACGCTCCCGAATGAGGTCAATAAGCTTTTCGTCCTTTGACGATGACTTTATTACACCAAAGAAAAGGTTTGGGCGGTCAAATCCCGTTGTAATTTCAAACGGATTTTCAAGCCTGAGAATTTTCTTTATATCTTCTTTTACATCATTCGTAGCTGTTGCGGTGAATGCTCCGACAATCGGACGATTTGCAAGGCTTTCAACAAATGAAATAATTTTGAGGTAACTCGGTCTGAAATCCTGTCCCCATTGCGAAACGCAATGAGCCTCGTCAACTGCAACCATTGAGATTTTTATCTTTTTACAGGCGTCGAGAAATCCGTCAGTCAACAGCCTTTCGGGTGCAACATAGATGATTTTGTATTTTCCGTGTTCAACATTTGAAAGCACTCGGAGAAATTGCGGATATGAAAGCGAGCTGTTTATATATGCCGCAGGGACTCCCGACTGAACAAGTGAACCGACCTGATCCTTCATAAGCGAAATCAGAGGTGACACAACAATTGTCACCCCGTCAAAAAGTAATGCGGGAATCTGATAGCACATAGACTTGCCCGCACCTGTGGGCATAATGCAAAGTGCATCTCTGCCGTCAAGCAAAGCGTCAACTATCTGTTCCTGTCCGTCTCTGAAAGAATCGTGTCCGAAGTAATCTTTCAACACGCTTAATTTATCACTCATCTTTTTGCCCTTATCTATCATTCTTTATTGGAATTATAATCATTGTATTCCCGTTCAATCCAAGCCATAAGCAGATTTACAATTTTCTGCTGTTCGACCTCGTTAAGCTGTTTGTCCTTTGCAACTCTGTACCACTTGTTAAGGCACCCTCTGCAACAACAGGCACAGGCGTGCTGTGCGATAAAAACAGGGTGTCCCCTCATAGGCGTTTGCTTTCCGTCATTCGGAATATATTTTGGTGCAAGCCGTGTTCTGACAAAATCTTCTGCATGGGAGCGGATTTTATTCATTCCCTTTTCATTAATATAGTCAATGTCCTTTTGCTTTAAATGAAACCGACTGCGAAAATCAGATTTTTTCAGTTTGTTTAGTGCCTCATCTATCGTTTGCATTGTTCATGCCTTCTTTTATTGTCATACCTTAATTATAAACAATTACTACGGTAATGGCAAGAAAAAATGCACTCATTTTCTGTTACAGAAAAAAACAACTCCCACGATTATTTTACCGTGGGAGTTGTTTTCTTAGGGTTGCTTTTCAATTATTTTTAAAGATTAAACATCTTTGCAATATTTTTCAGCAAGGGCAAAGAACGCTTTTTCGAGCGAATCCAAGGTTTGTTCCGTCATACTGACCGACATACTGTTTTTGTCTGAAAATATGATTTCAACGATTGTAACCGTGGCGTCATCGACTGTCAGTCCTTTGTTTTTTGGATTATATTTTTTCAGAATTTCCAATGCGTCTTCGGCGGTGTCACACAACAATTTCATATCCGTTTCGTTGATCAAAACATTTTCAAAAGCGATATAACCGCATTTGCAGATAGCGTCCATAAGGAAATTTACACCTTTTTTTCGCACATAAAAAGAACAGCAGTAATCAAAATTTGAATGATTTTTTGAATAACTCACGGATACAATTTCTTTTTTTACACGCATTTTTCGTTTGGAAATATTATGAAATAACGACCGTAAAGTCATATCGGTTATGTCATGGCAGCCCCGCAGAACGGACAGAATTTCGGCGGATTGCCGTCAGGCTTATATCCGCAAGCCGAACAAACAATTGCCGCAGCATTTTGCGGAGTAAACGGCTGTGGAGCTTGCTGATTTACTGTGTTGCTCTGCATAGGCATTCCGTTCTGCTGATAGCCCATATTGTTCTGCATGGGCATTCCGTTCTGCTGATAGCCCATATTGTTCTGCATGGACATTCCGTTCTGCTGATAGCCCATATTGTTCTGCATACCGTTCCTTATTTGTTCACACAGTCTCATTAACTGCATTCCGTCATCAAACGCTCTCATAAGCTCATTCCTTACAGTACCGATTGACGAATCAACATACATTGATATATCGGTTATGAACGGATGATTTACGATTGAATTTTGCTTTTAAAGAAGATATTCTTTGCGGTGATGACGATGTGTTTGTATCACGAACATACGGCTGAAGTGCAAGCGGAACATCAAGCATACCGTTTTGCCCCGAAAATGAGTTTGTTGTATCAAACTGACTGCCAAAACCGCTGTTTCTGCCCTGACGGTTATCATAGCGGTCATACTCATCAGGAATTCCGTCACGGTCGGAATCCTGCAGAGTTGTATATCCAAGCTCAAGCCAAAAGTCCTGCAGCTGTGAAAAATCAAAAATTTCAGGATTGCTGTTTTTGAAATCTCTGCCTATTGTAAAATAGAATTTTCTGTTATTAAAATCTACAACAAGCTTTTCGTTTGTACCGGCACTTGCCGACTGAACAAATGCCGAATATTTCTGTCTGTTCTGTTCACGCTGTTCAAGATGAGCTTTAACATCTGCTAATGTTCTGTTTTTCCAGCCTGATGAAAGCGAACTGAGCTTGTGCTTACAGTCGCTGCAAAGATAACCGTCTGAAAGCTTTTGCCTTGTGAGGGCGTTTACCTTGTCACCGCAAAGGTCACAATATTTCTTTTCAAATAATCCCATAAACTTTCTCCTTTACAAAAGATTCACGATTTTCTTCTGAATATTTGTAGCATCAATAACTGATATTGTGCCGTCACCGTCTGTGTCTGCAATTTTAAAAGTGTAATCGTCAAATTCTTCAAACCCGACAACGTATTTTTGAACCAAGGTTGCGTCCACAACATTAATAACACCGTCCATATTGACATCATACGGAACAGTAATGTTTACATCAAGGTTAACATCTTTCTTATCAACATTCACTTCATATACCCGTGTCACGCATTGCGGCTTGCTTACGGTAATGACATATTTACCTGTACCTGTTTGATAATAATACAGAGTTGCATTTTTGTGCACTATTTCATCTGTAAAGCTACTCTTATAAACGCCGTCAAAAGTGTATCTATCCACCTTAACAGTAATAGTATCATCCGGTGAGCCGCCTGTTTTGAGGTTCATTATAATATTGGCCTTAACCTCTTGCGTCACTTTAACCGATACACTGTAAATGACATCACCGTTTTTACCCGTAACAGCACACCTGAAATGAGTTTCATCAAAATCCGTATTCGGTTCTGATGGTCAAAGCATTTGTTTTTGTACCCTTGAAGGAAAATTTGCTTGATGTGGATGAGTTGTCACTTATGCTGCGCCACACATATCTTCCTGTGCTTCTCCTTACTTTCATCTGCCACTGATAGCTTGCGGCATTGTTGGCAGTAACCGATATAGTTCCTTCTTTGCCTTTCATAATTCTGCCTCAGTGAACTGATGTGAAAATGAAGGTGATTTATCTGCAACAACATAATATGCCCAAATATAATATTGACCTGTGGTTTCATCCTGAAGAATTGTCGCCTGACCGTCGTCGTTGTACAAGCACATACTGCGTTCTTGGCAACCGCATATCCTCTGTTCATATTAAAGTATAGCTGACAACAATACATACCGCTGTCAAAAGCTTCTCCGTCGTTGAGCTTTCTGCCAACTTTGTTGTTTTTGTACTCATACCACTCAATATAATCAAAACTGTAGTAAGTGCTGTTTATCGGAGTTGCCGTAGTTGAGGGGATTTTCCGCTGTTCAGGTTTCTCCAAGCCTAAAAATCCAATTATAGGAATTTCTGTCTTATCAAGAAGTCCCGGAAAGTTACATTTTCCCGAATAAAAGTACCGCTCTTTGAACCCGTTACTTACATCTAAAGACAACATCTTTCCACCCTGAGTCAGGTCCTACAAGTTCTGCGTAGGTCTGAAATTTAAGATGGTCTGTAAAAACACCCGAAAATTTCGAGTCGGGGTTGTTGGTTTTATCGGAGAGGTTAACCCAGCTTATGCTCGGATGCTTTGCCTGCCATTGATAGGTAAAGGTTTCGTCTGTACTGCCGCCGTTTACTCCCACGATAATGTTAAGGACATCTCCTATGTAACCTCGGTGTCGATATATTTGATATAAGCCTGAGCCGCCGCATTTGCGGTTATGGCTGTTATGGGAAGTGTTGTCAACAGCATGAAAAAGCATAAAACAACACTCGAAATACGCTTTGCTTTTTTCTTGATTTTCATAAAAATCCCTCCTTCATGCCCAAGGATCAACCGAAGCCGGAGTTCGTATGTCAGAGAGTGCAAGATTACGCCATAAGAACCATTGATTGCCCTTTCTGCGAAGCTCAATCGGACGAGGTGAGTCTGCTCCCGACGACTGAACCTGAACCTTTGCATAACCCTCGCTCTGATAGGTATATGCATACTCGGAAACAGTTATTTTGTACGGAACATTCGGTGTATAATCGTTCTTCACGGATGAACCCTCAAAATATGAGCGAGGAATATATCCCCTGTCCTTGATTCTGTCACGCAAAAACTGAACATCCATCCCGTTCATCGGCTGAGGTCCTTTTAATACATTAAGCATTTCTATTGTGTTTTCCGGACTTTCATCATATTCAAGCAACACAAGCATTGCAAATGCCGCTGTTGAAAGAGGTGACGAAAAGTCAAGCTCCGGCATTTTTTTGAGTTCATCTGCATTTTTCGGATAATCGGTAAATACAAATGTTTTGCTTTTGTGCATCGCATTGTTTACCGCTCCCGAAACGGCCTTTGAAACATTGTTTTTTACAGTCTGATTTGTCATATTTTTTAAGCTGTCAAATATACCCATAAACAGTACCTCCTTTTTAAAGTGCGTCAAGTGCGGCGGCAAGATAATCTGCCGTTACGGATGAATAAAAAAACGAGCTTATTTTTCCGAATTGTTTTGCCTGTTTAACCTGTCGCAAGGTCGGGATATGTCTGTTCGTCACAGAGCAGAGCCGTTTTACAGCTTGGCAGATATTCCTTTACTTTTCCACAAAGCTCAAGCCGTTTCTCAATAGTTGAATCGGCAAGTCTTGTGACATCCATAAGCAAAACATCAACTCTTTCTGCAATGCACAAATCAAGAATTTTCCCGTCTTGATTCGGTAAAACATTCTCAATACAAAATCTTCCCTTCTTTACAAGGGCATTTTGAATAGCCTCACTGAGCAAATTATTCTGAACACTGAGCAAAATTTTCTTCAACGGACATCACCCTTTTCACCTATATCTTTCACTTATATTGTACAATTTTGCGATAGAAGATGAATGTGCCAAACGGCATATTTCACAACATAAACAAAAAAAGCACAGCTGCCCGATTGTTCGGACAGCTGTGACCTTGTGCTAAAAATATTTACGGTGGGTAATTAAAAGGGGGGTAAATAATAAAATAATTATGCTTTGTTCTTAACAGCGCCTATAATGTAAAGTACAGGGATAGCAAGACCGCAGATAAGAGAGAATACATTGAACTGTGATCCGCCTATCATGCTGATAATTTCACCTGCAATACACATAACAGCAACAATAACGCCCCATACAATACATGTATTTGCCTTGTGCGGAAGTTTTGCGTTGATAACGCCGATAATACCTGCAACAAACTCAGCAACCGCACTGATAAGTGCGAAAACGCCGCCGACATAAAGCATAGTCATATCGTATGTACCGTCGTTAAAAGCTGCAAGTGCGGCGATACCGAGAATGGCGATGATTGATACAATCAATGCAATAGCACCGAATACAATCATAAGGATTCCCGTTACTTTAAGAAAAGTTGAACCTTTTGCCTCCATAGTTTTTCCTCCTGTCATTAAATAATAAATTTTATGCACCTTTGTCTTTAATTATTAATCGGACAAAGATAGCGTTTTGCACAAAAGATATTCACCGTCTGAGCAGTTATATCCTGTAATTGTATTATACTGTTTTAACAGCAAAAAAATATGTGCCAAACGGCACATATTCAGAAAAAAGTATTTATTTGTCGTTAATTCTATCGTCAAGGATTACAAGTCCCGCCTCTCTTGCCTTTACGGCAAGCTCTGTTCTTGACTTAAAGCCTGTTTTTTCAAGCATATACTGTATATAGTTCTTGACAGTACCCGGAGCAATGTAAAGTCTTTTGGCAATTTCCGTGTTTGTATCACCGCTTGTCAGTTCACGCAAAACCTCAAGCTCCCTTTCGGTAAAATCCGTACTCATTGCGTTGCCGAATTTAATTTTCGGAGTTGTATCGGGAAACACACGCTCACCGTTCATTGTTCTGTCCATAAGTTCAATAATAGGTTCGGGACTTACCTCTTTGTACCAAAAGCTGTCAACCCCTGCTTCCTTGGCACGCTTTAGATAGGAATATTCGGGCATTGAGGTAACAATGATTATCTTAATTTTCGGGAACTTTGCTTTTATTCTTTCAGCCGCCTCAAGACCGTTTGCCCCCATTGAAGTGCATATATCCATTAAAATCAGTCAACATCGGAATTTCACAATGATAATCCGTCATATCGGCATTACTTATTGAGCCCGCAAGCGTATAGTTTTCGCTTTGGTTTACATACATTTCAAATAAAGTTCTCGGCATTGACTGATCTTCAACTATCAGCACTCTTGTCATACTGCAGCACCTCGCTTTTCGGTATTGTGATTTCAAGAACAAAAATTTCGGAAGTCGATATTTTCATGCTTCCGCCGATTTGCTCCGCTTTTTTTCTTACGGAAGAAAGTCCGCCGCCCTCATTGATTTTTTGAGGCGGTTTTCTGCCGTTATTTGCAAATTTAAAAATATATTTTTCACCGTCGTCAAGACTTTCAAGAATCATTTTATCTGCTTTTGCGTGTCTTGCGGCATTGTTAAGGCATTGCATTGTTGCAAAAGTCAGAACCCGTGCAACTGCATTGTTATCAGTCGGAAGATTTCCGACTGTTTCAAGCGTTATTCCGACAAGCTTTGCGGCATTTTCAATATCCTTAGCAAAGTTTTCGTCTTTGCGATCATTCTCTGCGGTATTCAGAACAGAAATATTGTTTTTCCACATTTCAAGTAATTTACTGTTATTTTCAGACAGAGTGCCGTTTTCAAGATATCTTCTTGTCGTTATCAGCGTACTGCCGAGCCTGTCATGAATTATCTCTTTTGTGCGAAGAATTTCTTCTTCTCTTGTCAGGTCACAGACCATTTCATTGTATTTTTTCAGATGAGCATTAACCTTTTTTTAACTCGCCTATTTCATATTCCAAGGTTGATGTAAGCTTTGTAAACTCTGTTATATCGGTTGCCGCAAGCTGAAAATACGGTTTTGAAAAAATTTCCGTTTCCGACAATGAAAAGCTGAAAACCCTGCCGTCCTTTAATCTGACTGTAAATGCCCCGTCATTTTCATATTGAGAAGCCTCTTTTATCTTCTCTCTGAAGGGCATTGCAACATTAAGCGATTTACCCGTAAGTTCAAGGCATATGCTTTCCATAAGGTTATTTTTCAATACAACAAGTCCGTTTTCGTCAAAATAGCAAAGTCCTGTCGGCAAGCCGTCAAAGCTTTCTTTAATTGACATTGCGGTAATATCGGTATTCCTGCAATGATGAAGCCTTACCGTTATGTACACAGACATTACAGCACAATATGCCGTTATGCCGACAGACAGAGCAAACGGCATTCTGCCAAAAAATTCAGCCATTTTATTAATTTGGTTATCGTAATATATTTTACTCAAGACATGAGTGCTTACCAAAAACATTGTCAAAGAGATTACTGCAATTATAACCGCTGAAATTGGTTTCCACAACCTGATTTTATAAAGAAAAGATTGCGTTGCGTTGTATATTGCCGCACAGGCAACAACAAATTGCACACTCATCAATATAACACAAACAAACGAACGCATTTCAAGGATGGATGTCATATGTCATCACCTCCGCTTTGCATACGAACAAACACAAACAGCGTGTCAGCGTCATATTCCGTGGTGACATTTCCGCCGAGTTTTATAATGTCGTCAAGTAAATCATCGGGAATTTTCATTTCATTTTTGCTGTCACAGTTGATTTTTAAATCAATAAATTTCTCATTGACTTTTAAATTAAACAGCAACGCATCTGTGCAGTTCATTATATGCCTTATAAAAATCCCGATGAATTTAAAAAGTGCAATCGTTTTTTCGGCTGAAATTTCTCCCGAAACATTACTGAAAAACGAACACGAAATTCCGTAAACAGAAATGTACTCGGCAAGTTCTCGGATACTGTTTTCAAGCTCAAAAGCATTCAGCATTTTTCTGCTTTTTGCCATAATGAGCAGATTGCTTATTCTCTTGATGTAGACATTAACAACACAGGCACCGGCATAATTAACCGAAATATCTCCCCTGTTGTTTTCAATATTTTTGAGTATATTTTCAAGGTCGCAAAGCTGAGGACGGACAAATTCGGTTATACTGTCATAGAGCTTGTTCTGTTCGGTTACTGCCGCTCTTCGTTTTTTCAGCTCTGCCTCTGATTTTAAGATTACATTGTATTCCGAAATCTGCTCTTTTACTTCCGAAAGTTCTCTGTTAATTCGGTTAATTGC